>Ga0190361_1000260_pt1 | contig 22089 bp, 14 predicted proteins | sample 48721845_MG_FD_161273 | JGI IMG/M metagenome (GOLD analysis project Ga0190361, IMG submission 161273) | Hydrothermal vent microbial mat bacterial communities from Southern Trench, Guaymas Basin, Mexico - 4872-18-4-5_MG | ecosystem: Environmental > Aquatic > Marine > Hydrothermal vents >... | reverse complement strand
ATTGGAGTCATTGTAATCCTTGGCGTAAGTTTCCTCCTTGGTCTTGAGGAAGAAGACAAAATGCTCCTTAATACCATCAGGAGGAAGATATGGAGAGCCTGAGATCGGTAGACGGTAGACGAGAGTAGTATATAATTCCCTCTCCCCTTGAGGGAGAGGGTTAGGGTGAGGGGGAAACATGAATATGCGTTATAGGGGAATGCAAGTAGTGTTTAATAAATACCCCCTCCCCTTAATCCCCTCTCTGCTATGCAGAATCCTTCGGATTTCTCAAGGGAGGGGAAGGAGCATTTCGTCTCCCGTTTACCGTCTACCGCCTTTCCTGAGTATCTCTTGACTTCACGTTGTATAACTTTTAAAATATTAACATCCTGCGGGAGTAGCTCAGTGGTAGAGCACTACCTTGCCAAGGTAGGGGTCGCGGGTTCAAATCCCGTCTCCCGCTTTTTTATTTTATATGCCCCCTGAATTCACTTCCTGAGCATTAATACAATTCCATCATAAACTATTTCCTTTTTAGATATCTTTCCATTTTTAAAATGAGATTAGTTAGCAATAAGAACGATTAAGTTCTTGACATTCAATAAATTTTACATTATAAATTTGATTTTGGGGAGGTGCCAAAAATGGGCATACTGGTATTAATACTGATGATAGCCTCCCCCATCACAGGGGGGCGGGCAGAAAAAATAAAGAGGCTTTCCTTAGCAGAGATAAAGGGAAAGCTACCCATGGCTGAATACTTCCACAAAGGCACTCCGCCTCTTGCATCTCTCTCAAGCAGCGAGGACAATATACGAAACCATCTTAAGTTCCAGAGGAACAATCCGGCAGCACGCCTTAAACTGGCTAGGGTGAAAAATCTTAAAGAGGTCAAAATATCCTACGCCAGAATTCTCGCCTCCAGATTGACCGTGAACAAGATAAAGGAAGCAAGGAGTGAAGTTAAGGAGGCCCTGAAAAAGGGAGCATCCCAGAAGGAGATTGTGAAACTGAAACTCAAAAAAGAAAAGGAAATCTGCGAAGGAAGGCTGGAGATCATGAGAAATCTCGGGAATCAGCAGGAATACCAACGTGAAAAAGAGGCCTACCAGAAATTCATGAAGCTCCATGAGAGACTCCAAAAAACCCTGGAGGACAGATGATGAGAAGCTTGCTGTTTCTGCTGGTAATGGTCCCTTCCCTTCTAACAGCCGGATGGATCCATCCTCACCTTCAGAGAAAGCTGGACAGTATGAAGGATACTGATAGAATCAGAGTTGTTGTCCACCTCGCTGAACGGTACAACCTTGCCCCCTTCAAAGAGGACGATTACCAGGGAAAAAGGGAATATATAAAATATGTGGCTGAAAAATCCCAGAAACCTCTCATTGACTGGCTCAGTACAAAGGAATCTCTATCTGATCTGAAAACTTACTGGGTATTCAATGGATTTGCAGTGACACTCACCAAGAAAACCATTCTTGAACTGGCCAAGAAGGAAGAGGTGGAGTACATTATTGATGATTATTACCGAAAATGGATTGATGATTATCCCCATGAGCTCACAACCTACCCTCCTGGTGGCGATGAAATGCCATGGGATATTCTTATAATGAATGCAGATAAAGTATGGCGTATCGGCTATAAGGGTCAGGGTATAGTGGTGGGTAATATGGATACAGGTGTGGACCCCACCCATCCTGTACTCAGAGACAACTTCCGTGGAATACAGGCATGGTATGATGCTGTCTATGGTATGACAACCCCAGAGGATCATGAAGGGCATGGAACAGCAACCATTAGCCATCTGGCTGGAAAATTCAACATCGGTGTTGCACCTGAAGCGACATGGATAGCTGTGGCAATTTTGGATTCCTCCGGTGGGGGAACCATTACCCAGATCCATAATGGATTCCAGTGGGTTGCTGATTTGCCAGATTCCCTGAAACCGCAGATCATGTCCAATTCCTGGGGCATGGATGACTGGGATAATCAGGAATTCTGGGATGACTGCCGTATATGGAAGGAGATGGGAATTTTTCCCATATTTGCCGCAGGAAACAGCTCCGCAGCTCCTGATTCTCAGGATACACCAGGGACCTTTCCCACAGTTATGAGTGTGGGAGCCACAGATCCTGATGATAATATTACAAGTTACAGTGGAAGAGGGGGAGCTCCTGATCTAAATCCATGGAATGATCCCCAGTACTGGTATCAACCAGACTGGAATCTCCATAAACCGGATGTGGTGGCTCCTGCAGATCCCACCACTGCTGCAGCACCTGGAGGGGGTTATCAATCCTTCAATGGCACCTCTTCTGCCACACCTCATGCAGCAGGTGAAGCTGCCCTTATTCTATCCAAAAATCCAGGCCTTAGCCTTTCGGAACTTTACAAAATTATCAGGGATAACACCAAACTGGTATCTCCTGAGCATTATGATTATCCCAATGATACTACTGGGTGGGGAAGAGTGGATGCCTACAAGGCGATTATAAATACTCCTGAACCAACAACACCACATGTGGTCATTGAAGAAGTTTCCATAGATGACTCCGGTGGTGACAACGATGGAGAGCTTGACCCTGGCGAAAGTGTGAATCTTGAGATAAAATTAAAGAATTTGGGAGCATCAGCTTCTCAAGTAGACGGTGAACTTGTTTTTGACACTCTACTAAATCATTTCCATACCATCACCTATCATGAACCCAGAGCAGCATTTGGCTCCATAGGTCACAATGAAACCTCCATAAGTTCAGATATAAGTATTGAAGCTTCTTCCTTAACGCCGGAGTCAGCTTATGTCTATTTTACCCTTAAACTTACAGTGGATGGTCAAAACTATTACAGATTTTTTAATATTTTTGTGCCCATGCAGAATCAGCCTGCCAGAACTGATACCCTGGTTAACGATAATGGTAATCCTTACTGGAATACAGGTAATGATGGGGAATATGCTAACTGGAACTATTTCGCGGAGAGATACGAAGTGGCTGCCCCCTGCTCTTTAACTGCAATACAGGTTTATTTTGATGCAACCACAAGCCAGGAGACCCTCTTTGTCTGGAAACATAATTCAGAATATAATGCCCCGGATTCAGAAATCTGGGGGTATAAGGTTATTTCAGTAAATACTGCAGACGCCTGGACCACAGTTGCAATAGATCCCCCCATTTACGTTGGATCAGCAGGTTACTTCTGGGTGGGAATTAGTAAAGACCCTTCCAGTGCCAATGCAGTTCCGTACCAGGATGATGATGCTCCTCCTCAAGGGATTAACCTCTCAACAAACAACCGAATGGACCCATCCTCCTGGACTATGAGGGACTACTGGTATACCTTCACCATGAGGCCCATTGTAAAAACAGAACCAATCACTTCGCCCTCCATTACCATGGTCTCAGATTACAGGCTGGACGATTCTGATTTTGGTAATGGTGATGGATACATTGATCCTGGAGAGAAGGCTTCTTTGAGAGTTTCGCTGAAGAACATCGGAGTTGTTGCCCATAATGTTCAGGGCATTCTCCGTCCTGCAGACGCCACCACTGAGGATAATGTGATTATAATAGATAGCACAGCCAGTTTTGGAACAGTGAAGCACGGAGTTAATGGTGGTACTAATGATTCTGATCCCTTTGTCATTCAGTTCTTTGATGAGTCTAATATGCAGGGATGGGATCCTCAGTTTAAGTTGATACTCACTTATAATTATGGCACAGACAATAGCTCCTCTGGAAGTGATACAGTTAACTTTACAGTGAGCGGACCATGGGCTCCCGAGGCAAACCTTCAGTACTTCTATTCAATGGGTTCTGGAGGACTCTGGCTTATTTCAGGACTTGTAACAGGTTACTATGCCACCTTCGCTCAGTTTGGAATGGCCCCTGAGGACTCTATCTATGTGGACAGTGTGTATATTTATGCATATAACGCTGGAAGATTAAACGCTACTATGAACTTCTATATCTGGGAGAATGATCCTGTGAATAATGTACCAGGAAGTATCATTTTCCAGACTTCACGCACTGTTGCTCGTAATACAAGTGAATGGTGGAGCATAGCAGTACAGAGAAAACTCCCGGGTGTATTCTGGTATGGTCAGAATGCAAATATCAGCGCCACGAGAGATGTAGAACCCATATTCTGGGGTTCTCAGCTCATAGGACAATTCACCTATGTTGATGGTGATAATAACTGGTCAGGTGGACCGGATATCGGCTGGGTATCACTTCCAATATCAGGGTACTGGGAGATAGCCCATGACCATCCGTCCATTTCATACTATGCTCCTCAGGGATGGGATTGGCCCATAGTACCCTCACACACCTCAGGAGACACAACGGTTCCTTCTCTCCTTTATGGAGATACCACCCTCTATATTTCAGGATGGGTATGTCTCAACAGATCTGCAGTTGATGCTATTATAGAAACCGGTGATACTTTATGGAATTATCTGTTCCTTGATAACTATTCCAGAGCAGCCACATATCTTCCTGGTCTTGATACGCTTAGTGGTTGGGAATATACCTATTACAAGGGATATGCGGATACAATTCCTCCTGGAAGACACACTCTCTATGTGGGATTGGACTGGGATCACGTTGTTTCAAGCAATATCTACAACAATTACCTGAGATACTGGGGACAGCAATACGTTTTCATGCCCAGAACTTCACTCCCTGCCAATGCTCCTTTGCTTTCTGAAGAAAAGGCACCAGACCTCACAGGTCCCGGAACAGGATATTACTTCAACAGTGATGTTTACAAATTTTATCTAAATGCCAATTCCTGGGTTGGTATTGCTGTGAAGAACGAGCATTATGGCCAGAGTGGAGATAGTATAGACATCGATTTGAGGCTCTTCACAGATGCCCCCACTTCTGCATATGATGGCTTTACAAATGCTGTGGAGGCATCCAACCTCGGTCCCGATAACATTGAATACATACTTGTATGGGGAGGCGATAATGGATACAGCGGTTATCTATATCCTGGAGTATACTCCTTTGGTGAGTCCAGAGATAAATACTACATTGAGAAAGCGGTACCTGAATACTACATGGTTTATGGAGGAGGCTTAACAGAAAGGGTAGATTTGAATCCTGATGATATCATCCATGTGGAAAACATTCTAATCACTGCAGGTAGCAAAGCCACCATCCCGGTGAATGTGATCTCAGGAACCGCCGATATAGCTGTTGGCCTCTATTCCATCAAGAATGGGAGTATTATAGATCCCTTCAAGAATACTTTAGAATATGTGGCCTATGCCGATGACAACGGTCCTGGGTCTGGAGAAACCATAAGTTACACTCCATCCACCACTGATACCTTTGCCCTGGTTATCATCCAGAAACAGCCGGGTAGTTCCACAACTACGGTGGAAATAGGAAGTCTTTCACAATCTCTGCCAATAGGGGAGCATTATGACGAACCTGTGGCTTCGAGACTTATATTCCATGTTCCTGCAATTCTCAGATCCTCAGGTTCCATCCTGCTCAACCTTCCAGCTGAGTCCCGTGTTACTGTGAAGATGTATAATATCCAGGGTAGAAAGGTGGCTGTCCTAAAAGAAGGAAAGGTCAGAGCGGGTATGTACAGACTGACTCCACCCAGGGATCTGAGGGCTGGTATATACTTCGTGGTGCTTGATACAGAAAGTAAGAGGATGGTTAAGAAGACAGTGGTGATTAAATAAGAGAAAGATTTATAGGGGGCCTTTAGGTCCCCCTATAATTTATAGGTATTTCTCTTCAATAAGTTTTGTAATATATTCCCGGAATGTCTCTTCCAGTTTTTGTCCCTTACAGATAGAGTATTGCACTGCTTTTAAAAGAATTGTATGCACATCCTCACCACAATTTTTTAACCACTGCTCAATTTCCTGGCAGGGTATTTCTTTCCCTTCGTATCTTTTTTCCCTTTCAATAAGCTTTTGAGCCATAAGAAGAGCTGGCAGGGATTTCGGAAGGGATTTGAAGGGGCCTTCTTTTTTGGATTTCTCCCAGTGATTGAGCAACTCCTCATGGGTTTCAAATTTCTTATCACCAAACACATGGGGATGCCTGCTTATCATTTTATCTTTTATATCCCTTAGTACTTCTTCCAGAGAAAAGGCTTTTTCCTCTTCTTTAATTTCAATATGAAGCAATATCAGGAAGAGCAGGTCTCCAAGTTCCTCCTTCAGTTTTTCAATATTTTTCCCCTTAATAGCGTCAACCACCTCATAGGCTTCCTCAACCAGGTCAAAGGCAATGCTCTCTGAGGTCTGTGCCCTGTCCCAGGGACACCCCTTTTCAGAACGAAGGTATTTAACTACCTCCCAGAGTTCTTTAAATTCTTTCATCTCTCGTCACTCCTTTTAAAGGAATTTATCAATGCCATTTTAAATAATGGTGGAGCCAGCAAGGCGGATATTTCAATGAAAACGAATACAGTAAGTATGATACTGCTGGACTCTATTATACCGTATTTAACAAGAAGATTCACAAGATAAAGACTCAGCCCGGACTGGCTTATAAGGGCGGTCCAGAGCCACTTTTTCTCGTAAACAGGAGCTTTCAACAGATGCAGGGTGAAGTAGGTGGAGATGAAGGTGAAGGTAATTTTTAAAAGAAGAAGCAAAAGTGCCAGAAGAAGAACAGACTTCAATCCTATAACTCTGTATGAAGCACCTTGCAGGAAAAAGAACAGGGAAAGTGAAAACGGAAAACTGTACTTTAGATTATCAAGGGCTTCTTCCCCCTTTTTACAGAAGTTTTCAATTATTATTCCAGAGATTAGGGTAACTATAAGGACGTTGAGACCCAGGGTTCTGGAAACCAGTACAAGAAATATTATTATAAGGGTCATAAATACCGGAAGCTCTTTTTCCACACATCTAAGATAAGCCATTGTCAATACTGCTGACACTATACCAACTGCTATGGAGAACAGAAGATTTAAAATTGAGAGTATACTTCCCGATTTTATAGCAATAAAAATGGCCAGAATAAATATCAGAAACAGGTCTTTCATAACTGTAATGCCCAGCACATTCTCCACAAAATTATTTTCCTTCTCCCTCTCCTCAACCACAGCAAGAGTTATCTCCGGAGATTTAGAAGAGAGGATCACAGCCAGAGGAAGAACTGCTCCCAGTGCAAAGCTTCTGAATAGTTTTAATATAAATAAAATCGAAACTGCGGTGACCACTGTTGTCTGAACCACAAAAACAGTGGTGATTTCCTTCAGGTTGTTTTTTATTCTTTTGTATTTGATATGCCTTGATGCATAGAAGAGAAAGAAGCCCAGGGCAAGATCCTCAATAAAATTCATATTTTCCAGCACCTTCACATCCACCAGACTTATCCCGTGGGGTCCCAGGATCAAACCACCCAGTAAGAGAAGAGAGATCTCCGGTATGAAACTGTTGAGAGCTATTCTTCTTATCATAATATAAAGAATGAAGATATAACCCGCAGCAAGAAAGCTCAGAATCAGAACAGATGTCACGTGGGTGATCTTTAAAATTATGACAGGCAGTAGAAGTATAAGAATTGCTTCAATAACCTTCATTCACGCTCCCTTTTAAAAGAAATATATGATTTATTACATAATAGAAAGTAAAATAAAACAGGAAATCTCCTCTACCGGTAAGTATATAAAAACCGGAACCTATTGCCAGAACCATTGGGCCAGGGATCATTGCATAGATACTTCTGAAAAGGAAATATTTTATGAATCCTCTTATGGCTGAAATTACCAGAATGCCCATAAGTGTTCTTACATTGAAGACGGGTTTAAGAAAAAAACCAATAAGTACCAGAAATGCCAGATATATACTCTTTTCCATGTTCTGGAGAAAATTGAGAAATCCCCTTCTGTATTTGTTACCCAGATTGGAGATAAGAAGTCCTGTGATAAAGGGAGGGATTACCGGTTCAATTTTATGGCTAAGTGATAGTCCTGCCAGAAGAGTGGTACTACCAAACAAAAAGAGATTCATCTCCTGCTCTCTTCGTTCCAGTCCTTTCACGATTATTAAAACAAATATGAGATAAAGAGGGAAAAGCATAGGAAGTATGGACCTCTTACCGTTGGCCAGGGTGAGCACAAGCAGTATAAAAATGGCGAGCAAGGGATCAAGGTAAAGAGCATAAAGTTTATTGGAATCAAGCTTTTTCTGTGAATAGATCAAGAGGGGAGAGGCACTCAAAGAGGCCAGGAGGGCTAAATGAAGGTCCAGATTTAAATCTTTTATGAAGAAAAGTCCAACTCCCAGAGCCATGAGGAATATAATGCCAGATTCAATAAAAGCTATGAGAAAGGATACTCGGGAGATCTTTTTTATTGTGCTCCTTGAAAACTGCAATCCAAAGAGCATGAGGAAATATCCTGAACCAACGGACAGGAAGAGCCAGAGGGAATTGATCTGCCCTACGTTGATAAATTTTTTTACAATGTATCCCAGTAAATAACCGGCTGTTAGAAATCCGATTTCCTTGAGTATGATTTTTCTTCCATGGAAGGAAACAAAGGAAGCAATAAAGAGAAGAAGGAGAATAAAAAAGAGGATTACTGTCCCCAATTCTAATCCCCCGATAGATAATCGGAGACCGGCAAGGAAATCACCTCTACAAGACGGGAGATGTCCTCGGGTGCATCAATATCTCTGAGAATGGAAATGAATTCCTTTATATTATCTCCAACTTCGGTGATGCCAAATAAGACTTTGTTAGCTCCCCTCATTCCTCCCATACTCCTGACCAGGCCAGCAAATATAGGTATGTCAACTGCAAGAACTTTTTCCATCTCTACACCATCCACAATGGAAAGTCCCTTTATTTCAGCCTCTACAAGGGCTTCCACTACCTCATCCAGGTATTCTTCTTTTTTAAGAAACACCACCACGAAGAACACTATCCTTCAAACTCCCTTATTATTCTGACAACCTCTTCTTCATTTTTCGCATCTATGAGTTTTTGCCGGATATCCTCTCTAGAGAGAATTCTTGCAGTATGGGCGAGGAGACTGAGGTATTTTAAATTGTATTGGGGATTTGCCACGATCATAACAAAAACATGGGCCGGTTTCCCATCCAGACATGTAAATTCAACCCCTTCCTTACTAATACCTATACATGCTGCTATCCCCTCCACAAACTCACTGTGGGCGTGAGGTATGGCTATTCCGTTTCCGAGCCCTGTGGATTTTACCGCCTCCCTTTCCAGGAGTTTTTTCTTCACATCCTCTCTGTTTGTTATTTTAAATTTTTTTTCTATAACCCCCAGAAGCTCATCCAGCGCACCCTCCTTATCCTTTGCTTCAATTCCGATTTTTACCAGATCTTTATCTATTATCTCTTTCAATTTCATGGCTTCTTCCTTTTTGCGTTCTATTTTCAAGTAATTTTTCAGGGGAGTCAAGAGAGGCTTGACAGATTGGGAGGTAAGTAATAATATTAAATCTAATAAAAAAGAGTGGAGGTATTCTATGAAAGCCTTTAAGTATCTGGTGCTCGTCCTGAGCTTGCCTGTATTCCTATTTGCGGGAGAAACAGGTAAGCTCATGGGAACAGTTCGGGATGCTAAAACAGGAGAGGGGCTTCCAGGAGCCAACGTGATAATCGAGGAGTTAAACATCGGGACTGCATGTGATCTCGATGGATCCTATGTCATCATCAATATACCTCCGGGAACCTATACTATAAAAGCATCGATGGTTGGCTACAGGACAGTGATTGAGAAAAATGTGAAAATACGTGCAGACCTCACCACTGAGCTCAATTTCAGACTGGAAGAAGCCACCATTATGACAGAGCCTATTATAGTTACTGCCAGAGAGCCTGTTATAAAGAAGGACGTAACATCCAGTGTTATTACATCGGACAAAGAAGAACTGAATAAATTACCCGTGGAAACCGTTACCGATGTTCTTTCCAAGAAAGCTGGCATCACTGTGGATCCAGGAGGAGGTATACACGTAAGAGGAGGGAGATCAGGAGAGGTCCTTTATCTTATTGATGGTATACCGGTTGTGGACCCCTATTCCAATAGCCTCACCATATCCATTCCCCAGAATATTATAAGACAGCTGGATCTTGTGGCCGGTACCTTCAATGCAGAGTATGGAAATGCAATGAGTGGTGTGGTAAATATAATTACTGATGAAGGTGGTAACAGATTTACCGGTAATATTAATTTTAGTGCCGGGGATAAGGTAAGCAATCACAGTGATATATTTGAAAAAATAACAACAATAGATCCTCTGTCCAGAACGGAGATAAACGGAAGTATATCAGGCCCAATAGTGAGAAATAAGATAAATTTCTACATTGGCGGGAGAAGATATTACAGCAAAGGATGGTTATACGGTCAGAGAATATATCTTCCCACAGACCAGAACGGTGAGATGAATGGAGATAGTGCCTGGGTCCCCATGAATCCCTCATACAACAGAACCATCAACGGAAAGATTGCCTTCAAGATCACTCCAAAAATAAAGATTACTTCTTCAACTTTCTACAGCTACAGATGGTGGAAGAGTTATGTACATTCTTATAAATACAATCCAAGTTGTCTTCCCATAAACAAGAGGCTGGGAATTCAGGAAATTGTCAACTTTAATCACGTAATCTCCTCCAAGACCTATTATTCAATTAAAGCTGCCTACAGCTACAGTCCCTATGAGCAGTATGTGTATGAAAACCCCTATGATTACAGGTATAAGTTCTGGCACTGGTACTATGGTTCGGGACTTCATTTTGACAGAGGAGGCGTCTCAAATTACTGGTACAAGAGGTGGACAAAGACCATCATGGGCAAAGCGGAATTGCAGAGCCAGATCGCCAAGAGTCATCTTGTTAAAGCGGGAATAGAGGCAAAGAGATACGAAATCTATAGATTCTCCATGTATATAACAAATCCTCCTGATACAACAGAGGATATCAAACTTACCTTCCCTGTAGATGACCTTTCCATTCTTCCCGTGAATGATACAGTTTACGATGTGGATCAGTACATGCATCATCCCATTGAATTTGCTGCATACATGCAGGATAAGATAGAGATGAAAGATATGGTCATCAACGTGGGTGTGAGATTTGATTATTATGATCCGAAATGGAAGATCTGGGCCGATGATTATGCTCCTTCCCCAATGGCCTGGGATACCCTCAGGGGCCCCTATCCTGGCTTCAAGGATGTGGAACCTAAATATCAACTTTCTCCAAGAATTGGTATTGCATTCCCTGTTTCCGCTCAGGGTATATTCCACTTCTCCTATGGACACTTCTTCCAGATACCTCCGTATCTCTACCTTTACAGAAATTCCGACTTTGAAATGGGACAGAAGGCCAACACCACATGGATGGGTAACCCGGATCTGAGACCGCAGAGGACAGTTGCTTACGAGGTAGGTTATAAACAGGCAATCAGTGATAATATTGGATTTGAAATTACTGGATATTACAAAGACATAAGAGACCTTCTTGCCACAAAGCTTGTTCCCACCTATGTCCAGGGTGACAACTATACAGTGTATACAAACAGGGATTACGCCAATGTGAGAGGTATTTCTACATATCTGAAATTCAGAGATATAGGAAACTTCAGTTTTGAGATAGATTATACATATCAGATTGCAGAAGGAAGTAACTCGGCTCCCAGAGACCTTTTTGCTGATATAAAGCATGGAGTTGAGGAACCAAAAACCACTGTTCCCTTAGATTGGGATGAACGTCACAAAATAAACGGAACCATAACCTATCACAAACCCAAAAACTTCACCATTTCGCTTATAGGAACCTATGGCAGTGGTCTCCCCTATACACCAACGGATGAAAGAGGCAATAGAATCGGAGATGAAAATTCTGGAAGAAAGCCACCGAGATTCAACATTGATCTTTTTGCAGATAAATATATTATAACCGGAAAGGCAACTCTGAAAGTATTCCTTAAGATCTATAACCTTCTTGATAGAATGAATGAAGAGTATGTATTTTCAAGTACAGGAAGAGCTACATATACCAGATCCTATAACAGAGATGCTGCAGACCCTGGCTGGTGGGTAAGACCTCATTACTTCAGTCCTCCAAGAACTGTGATTATTGGAATGGGCTTTGCATTTTAAAAGGGGGTTAAAATGAAAAAAATTATCCTGAGCCTTGTATTTGTTAATTTCCTGATGGCTGGTCCCCCTCTTCAAAAATGGGGGTTGAATACAGAGGAGCCCTTATATAAAAAAGGGACCAAGGGACATGTAGATAGAAAATTGGGCATTCATAATGGCAATAAACTGAGGACGATATTTTTTAACTATGGTCCTATAGGCGGACCCGACAGAGTGGTGCAGAGATATGGAAGTTATCTAAGGTTGGAATGGCCTGCATACTCAGGGCATGAATATGGGTATGAAATGGGTCCCATGATCGGCCTCAAGCTCAAGGCAAGGAATGTGGATACAGGAAAGGACACCACCATAGTCTGGGTAGATGATCCAATACAGGATGGTGGCGATGAGGATTTTGAACCCCTGGCAAATTACGCCAATCCCAACCAGGACACCCTTGCCTTTTCAGACAGACCCAGTACATGGCCTGATGTATGGGGACCTTACCAGACTATTTTTGACTCAACAATTCAGGACCTCACAGGTGAGTGGCCCGGGCAGTTTGGCCCAGGAGTTAAGGTGGCAGATCAGGAGAGCTTCTTCATCATGACCGATGAAGCCGCTTCAACAAAGGCTTTCGGAGACGGACTCCAGGATGGCTGGGGAATAGAATATGACCCAGGAAATGGCCTTCTTGGTGCAGGAATTCAGGTTACTGTGAGGGGTTATCAATGGGCTGCATCACCTGCCGAGGATATAATTGTATGGGTATATGAGGTGAAAAATATCTCTGCGAAAGATATTGACAGTGTAGTAGTTGGTTATTTTGGAGATTTTGATATTGGTGGTTACCCAGATTATCCGGATGATATGTTTGGATTTGATGCAGCTAATAATATGGTTTACAACTGGGATGCTGATGGTCAGAGTGTTAACTACCAGCCAGGAGAACCTATCGGCTGGCTCGGCTTTAAATTTCTGGAGAGTCCAGGCAACTCCACAGATGGAATAGATAACGACAATGATGGTCTTGTAGATGAAAGTCAGTATAATGATATTGATGAGGATGGTGACTGGCAGGCCACTGACGCAGAAGCTGCCCTTGATCCCGATGATCTTGATGGGCTCTCTGACGATGTTGGGATGGATGGTATCCCGGGAACGGGCGATTATGGGGAAGGAAACGGTGTCCCTGATCAGGGAGAGCCTGATTTTGGTGTATTGGACCTTGATGAAAAGGATGAACTTGGGCTTACAGGAGTTCATTCCTTTGTTTATGGAACTGCTTATGCTACACAGGATTCCACCATGTGGGAATATATGACGCCTGGAGTGTATGATGTTAATCCAGGTCCAGGAGACATTGTCTCGATATTCAGTTCCGGTTATTTCCCATTAAAGGTCGGCCAATCACAGAGGTTTTCGATTGCTATTGTGATTGGAGCTGATTCTGCGGATATGTATGCCAATGCAGATCTAGCACAAAAGATATATGAGTTGAATTACAGATTCGCAAGACCTCCTGTGCAGCCCAATGTCAGGTATGTAACCGAGAGTGGAAAGGTTATTCTTTACTGGGATGACCTTGCCGAAAAAACTCCGGATCCATTCCTCATGTCTCTAGATCCCAGCATTGCTTATGACTTTGAAGGCTATAAGGTGTACAGGAGTGAAGACAGGGGTGTAACATGGGGTGCAGCCATAACAGATGCCTATGGAAGAGTAATAGGCTGGCAGCCTCTTGCCCAATTTGATCTTATAGATGGCATCACAGGATTTTCCGGGCTCGATATAGAGGGTACACATTTCTATCTCGGTGATGATGTGGGATTACAGCATTATTTTATAGACAGTACGGTAATAAATGGTAAGCATTACTGGTATGCCGTTACAGCATATGATAGAGGCTTTGATAGCCTCGGACTAATTCCTCTTGAGTCTCCTAAGATACTGGGAAGTCCCAATGTTGTAGAGGTTGTTCCAACCGAGAATCCAATAGGTTATGTACCTCCTGAGGTAAAGATAGATTCATCTCTTTCAACAATTATAGGAACCGGAGAGATCTGTTTCGATGTTTTGCCTCAGGATGTAATAAAAGAAACATACAAGATTACTTTCAATCCTGATACCACATATAACATCCTCATTGCATCAGGAGATACCCTTTACAAGAATATTGAGTATTTCCGTGGAGAGGATGGTGGCCCCTTTTTCAACGGGATTAGAGTCATCGTGAAAACAGATACTACCGAACCTGATACATCTTACTGGGTACAGGGTGCCCCGACATTTTATACCCAAGTTAAAAAATACGCTATGCCTGCACTCTTCCTTCCACAAAATGCAGACTATGAGATTAGATTTGCTGATACCACGGTTGATTCTGCATATTATAACTTTAACCCTGCTGTTAAAGTGCCTGTCAATTTTGAAATATGGAATGTGACGGACAACAAAAAAGAAGAGATAATGTTCGTGGATCCTGACCATGATACTTTAATTGCCAGCACGAATCTCCTCTCTCCAGACAAAATCTATCCCTTTGTATACGACTCCCTTGGTAACCCCAAAGTTTCCTGGGAAATAGCCTTCTATTATGATACTACCAGTGATACCATCCTGCCGCCTCAGGCTGGGGATATTCTCTATGTGAGGATAAAGAAGCCCTTCTCACCACGAGATACCATATATGTTGTATCTACTCCAGAGGGTCTGGATAAAGAGACAGCTAAGAGTGAACTGGATAAGATTGCAGTGGTCCCCAATCCATATGTGGTGGGAGCCAAGTGGGAGCTGAGAAATGAACAGATCAAATACGGAAGAGGTCCCATGGAGATCCACTTTATAAATCTACCACCGGAATGTACCATAAGAATTTATACACTCACTGGAGAGCTTGTGGATGTGCTCCATCACGAGCCAGGAGACGATGAGTATATCTCGCCATCCACCCAGAAGTGGAACCTGATAACTCAGGAGGGACAGGAAATTGCTTACGGTATATACATTTACCACGTAGATGCACCAGGTATTGGTGAAAAAATCGGCAAATTTGCTGTGATAAAGTAGGGAGGGCATCATGAAAAAGCTTACCTTAATTTTACTCCTTGTAAGTCTCCTTGAAGGAGACGTTGTTACAAAGGTAGGGACCACAGCAGCCCAATTTCTCAAGATAGGTATAGGTTCCAGAGCCACTGCTATGGGAGAAGCATTCGTCGCAGTAGCCAATGATGCCACGGCCCTTTACTGGAATCCGTCAGGAATTGCATGGCTTAAGAAAAATGAATTCTTTTTCAATCACATTAACTGGCTGGCTGATATAAAATACTCATATTTTGGAATGGTTGTCCCTGTGGGTAGGTATGGAGTGGTTGGGGGTTCCATAGCTTCTCTTTCTACCGGGGATATGATGGTGAGAACAGTGGATAAACCAGAGGGAACCGGGGAGTATTTCAATTTCTCCGATCTATTGGTGGGGGTCACATATGCAAAGAACTTTACCGACAGGTTTTCCTTTGGGGTGCAGATGAAATATGCTTATGAGAAGCTCTGGCATATGACTGCAGGAGGGTTTGCTCTGGATATCAGTTTGCTTTACATCGCACAGTTCCATGACTTAAGATTGGGTATGAATTTTGCAAACTTCGGCGGTAAATTTAAACTTGAGGGTGAAGACACAAGGGTGATCTACGATATAGATCCCGCAGGAGACCCACCTAATATAGTTGCGGATTTGCGGACAAAAGCCTATGATCTTCCTTTGAGATTCCAGGTTGGAATTGCAGGTGAACTATTTAAGACAGACAAGGCCTATCTCACCCTTGCAGTGGATGCCGTTCATCCCAATGATAATACAGAATATTTGAATCTCGGAGCAGAACTTGGACTTCTTGATATACTCTTTTTGAGAGGAGGGTACAGAGGTCTCTTTATGAAGAATAATGAAGGAGGACTTTCCTTTGGTGCTGGATTAAAATACAGGGCACCCGGTTCTCCAGTGTATCTGAGTGTAGATTACTCTTATGTTGATTATGGAAGATTAAAGGGAGTCTCAAGATACTCCCTCGGGGTTGCTTTTTAACTGATTTACAAGGAGGTGTGGTATGAAGTATGTAAAGGTAATCGCCATAATGGCGATGATGGCATGGGGATTTGCCCATGCTCAGTGGACCGATGGTGATAATACCACCTTCGGTCTGGCGTGGCAGGATAGCCCCACTGATAGCGTGCACTACTACATGAGGCATGTTATTGCTGGAATGGACCTTGACCAGGATGGACTTCCTGAAATAATTGCCACAGACTATCAGAACGGTGGTAGAGTCCATGTATTTGAGGTTACAGGTAATAACACTATGGAAGAGGTCTGGATGTATATTGGTCATGGATATTTAGGCTATAGTTCCACTGCCAGAAGTGTTCAGGTAGGAGATCTGGATGGGGATGGCTATCAGGAAATCATCCTTGCCATGACCGGAGGCTCAGGAGATACAAGCTCTGCCCACGTGGGTATCTTCATCTTTGAGTGGAATGGAACAGATAATAGTTATGGTGATATGACAGATCCTTCCAATCCTCAACCCACAGCAGTAATCAGCGCTACAATGATGGATCCCACACTCACAAGACTGAGATGTGAGGATCTTGCAGTAGGTGATGTGGACAATGATGGTGTGCAGGAGGTTATCTGGACAAACAATGGTGCTACTGCAGAAGACAATTTGTATATTCTGTCGGTGATCGGTGACTTTCCTGGATTCTGGTCAGTGAATGTGGAGCAAGTATTCTACAGGACAGTGGAAGGGTTTGGTGGTAGTGTCATAGGTTCTGGTATTTACAATCTTGATGGGGATACCATTCCCGATATAGTGCTTAGTATTTGGAACAATGTGGGAATTGCTATAATCGAAGCAGTGGCACCGGATACATATGCTATTAATTATCATGTGGAAGGTATCTGCCCCTACGATAAATACATTTTCCATGAATCTATTTTTGCAACAGATATTGACGAGGATGGTAACGTAGAGCTCGGTCTCTTCCCGATGTATTCCGGTTATGCATATATAGTCCACTATACCGGCGATTCCACTACCACTACTGTAGATACAGTTGTTCTTCCATCAGATCTTTTAAATACTGTTGCCTGTGGTACGGGTGATCAGGACCATGGGCCCGGTACAGACGGTAAAGATATCTATCTTATGGTGGACGGTTTGGGAATTATAGACCTTGAATATGTGGGAGGAGATCCTGCAGATACCACCAGTTATGAGAGTTATCAGATTGATTCAATTGTTGAGTACTGGGCAGGGTTGATTGACACCATAATAACCGTTGATACCACAATAGATACCACAGTCACTCCTCCTGAAACAACAATTGTTGTAGATACAACACTTGATTCTCTGACAGCTCACTATATAGTTGGTGTGAATATCTTGCCCGGTATGGACCTTGACAATGACGGGCACAAAGAAATTATTGCCAACTGGTATTATACAACGGAAGATACCATCAACCTTCCTGATCCAGGTGAAGGCTATCTCAGAGTGTATGAGTGGGGAACCACTGGCATCGAGGAATGGCATATCACTTCTGGAAAGAGCAGGTTCATTAAGAACTTCCCCAACCCGGTGAAAGATGTCTCGACACTGAAATTCAATGTACCGCGGAAGGGCTTTGTGGACATTACGCTATACGACATTTCAGGTAGAGCGGTGAAGAAGATATTCAGTGGTGAGCTGGATGCCGGAACCCACACTATAACATGGAGAGCTGACAAATTCAGAGCAGGTGTTTACATCCTGAGGCTGGAAACAGCAGGCGGTTCTGCTACAACCAAGATCACAATAACCAGATAATTAACTCAATCCCCCTCCTCCTTTAAAGGAGGAGGGGGATTAATCATCAAGTCCCCATATTTTTTTGAGTTCTTCAGTTATTTTTCTTTCTTCCTCAATGGAAAGTCCTCTTTCCTCTCCACGGGGAAGATGTTCTGTTTTGAAAATGAGTTCCGGGCCTTGAGTTTTAGTCCCGAGGTATCTGCAGTAATCAATTAAAGCCTTATCTCGAGATATTACCACAATTGCATTGCGATTCTTTTCCTTCTCAACGTACTTTTTTATGTAATCATCTGCACACATACTCTTTGTGAAAACCACTCTTTTTTCTCTGGATTCTGAGATTATCCCTTCCCTTCCATCAAATACAAGGAGGAAATTAGCACCAAACCGGGATTTACATATGGCCAGGAGTTCTTCTCTTGCCTTCTCCATGGGTTTTATCTTCAGGTAAGAGGAAAAAATGACATTATAACCATCAATTATGTAAAATTTCATTGGGTGTACCGGGCATAGATCTCTTTATAATACTCCAGAACCTGTTTTGCCACCTTCTCCCATGTATATTTTCTGAGTACTTTCTCTCTTCCTCGAGTAGCAAGCATATTTCTGTATTCTTCATTTTCTATGAGAATGGATATCTTTCTTGCAAGGGAAGCAGGGTCCTTTGGTTCTGCGAGAAGTCCATCTTTTTCCTCCTCGATGACTTCCATATATCCACTGATTCTTGTTGCAACCACAGGTTTTTGAGTAGCCATAGCTTCAAGAAGCACTATGCCGAAACTTTCTCCGCCAATGGCAGGGGAGATAAAAATGTCACAGCTTCTGTAAAGTGAAGGCAGTTCATCTTTATGTATGTACCCAAGAAAAATGATTCTGTTGCGTGTTTTTTCACCGATATACTGTCTGTAGACCGGTTTTAAGGGTCCATCTCCCGCCACATAGAGAGTAACATTATACTTCTCCACCAGAATATTCATGGCAGAAATGAGATATTTTAGTCCTTTTCTGGGCTCCAGTCTTCCTACAAAAAGCAGTTTAATGGAATCATCTCTTTTAATTTTTCCAGATAGTTTACCTTCCGGGGAAAAACGCTCAATATCTACACCATTTGGGATGATTTTGTAATCAGCTTCAAAATGCCTTCGAATAGTTTCAAGGGCAGATTTTGAAACTGCAATCCTTCCGTGCAATTTGTTAAAGGCGGGCCTTAAAACAGGTTTAAAGATCTCATATCCTTTTGAAGCGCCATGGGAAGCGTGGAATGTACTGAAATTTATGGACTCTGAGTACATTATGGCGAGATACGGAATGGTAGGAACTATTGAACCCTGGGCATGGACTATGTCATATTTGCCCTTTCTCACTATGTCCCTGATCTGTTTTGCCACAAGGGGAGAAAAGGTAAAGGTGGTAAATGATTTGTTGATAGGGAATCTGAATGCTCTTCCGACCCTTATCACCTTTGGGAAAGGAGGTTCACCTATGTAGTTTTTACTGTAATTGGTGGTGAGGATGTGCACTTCATTACCCAGCTTATTCAACTCCTTTGAAAGATGATACACATGCTCTGTGATTCCCCCAGGATAAGGATAGTAATGTTCCGTAGCCATCAAAATTCTGAACATTTCAATCCTCGGCTCTTACAACATTTAAAAATGCTTCCTGGGGTAGTTCTACCCTCCCGATTTTCTTCATCCGCCTTTTACCCTCTTTTTGCTTTTCCAGGAGCTTCCTCTTCCTGGTTATATCCCCTCCGTAACATTTGGCAGTTACATCCTTTCTGAGGGGTGCAATTCTCTCCTTTGCAATTATTTTGTTTCCTATGGCTGCCTGAATTGTGACTTCAAAGAGATGTCTTGGAATTTCGCGTTTTAACTTTTCTACTATTTTTCTTCCTATTCTGTATGCATTACTCCTGTGCACGATCATGGAAAGGGCTTCCACTCTTTCTCCAGCCACAATGAAATCCAGTCTTACTGCATCTGTTTTCCTGAATTCCAGAAATTCATAATCAAAAGATGCATATCCCCTGGATACACTTTTCAGTCTGTCATAAAAATCAAATATAATTTCCTGAAGAGGAAGTTCAAATTCAAAATAAACTGTATTTTCATCAAGGAACTGAAATTTTCTCTGAATGCCTCTTCTCTTCATCACCAATTGCTGGATATTGCCAAGAAACTCCTTAGGAGTGATTATCTCTGCGAGGACATAGGGTTCATAGGCTTCAAGATAGTGATCAGGAAACTCCTTTGGAGAATCCACGACAATTTCCTTTCCATCCTTTGTCTTCACTTTATATTCAACATTTGGTGTGGTAATTACAACCTCAACGCCAAATTCGCGTTTAATCCTTTCTTTTACAATCTCCATGTGAAGCATTCCGAGAAAGCCGCATCTAAATCCCGGTCCCAGGGCTGGCGAATATTCACCTTGAAAGTGAAGGGCGGCGTCATTGAGTTTTAATTTATACAGAGCCTTTTCGAGAAGTGGATAATCAGAGGATAGCGTGGGGTAAAAGCCGGCGAATACCATAGGTTTTGCCTCTCTATATCCAGGGAGAGAAGGAGTCTCAGGTTTCGATGCATCTACAACGGTATCTCCCACCCGTGCAAGGGTGATATCCTTTATGCCTGCGATAATATACCCTACCTCTCCGGCCTTCAACTCCTTTGTCTTTTCTGTTTCAGGAGTAAAGTAGCCAACCTCCATCACTTCGTAGCTCAGGCCACTTGACTTAAGCATTATCTTCATGCCCGGTTTGACTGTACCATCAAATAACCTTACATAAATCACAACGCCCCTGTAGTCTTCATAATTTGCATCAAAAATAAGAGCTTTCAATGGTTCTTGAGGGTCTCCCTCTGGAGGGGGAACCCTTTTAATCACTTCTTCAATTAATTCTTTGACCCCCCAACCCAGTTTTGCGGAGACCTTTAAAGGTTTTTCTCCTATCAGCTCTTCTATTTGGTGTTCCACCTTTTCAATCTGTGCATTGGGAAGGTCAATCTTGTTTATCACCGGGATTATTTCCAGATTCTGCTCCAGGGCAAGATAGAGGTTTGCTATAGTCTGTGCCTCAACCCCTTGGGTAGCATCCACAAGCAAAATTGCACCTTCACATGCAGCCAGTGAACGTGACACCTCATAACTGAAATCCACATGCCCGGGAGTATCAATGAGATTCAGAATGTATTCCTCACCATTATATTTGTATCTCATTCTAACAGGGTGCATCTTTATGGTAATACCCTTTTCCCTCTCGAGGTCCATGGAGTCCAGAACCTGCTCCTTCATATCCCGCGCTCTCAGGGTATCTGTAATTTCAAGAAATCTGTCTGCAAGAGTAGATTTGCCGTGGTCAATATGAGCAATTATGGAAAAATTTCGGATGTTTTTCATCTCAATTCACAACTGTCGAGAGTATCTCCAGTGAAAGTTTTCACTGTGAGATAACTTTTGTTATTCTCCGTTTCGATCAAACAATAGTGAAACTCTTTTGAAAATTTAAATAATTTTATATCTTCGGGTATTTTTGTGACATCTGTGGTATAAAGAGGTGCACCTGCACGGCCTGTTATGACCTGCCATATATTTCCCGGGGTTAGCATCCGTGCATAAAAGTGTTCATGTGCCACAAGTACTGCATCTGGTAAATATTCTGAGAGGAGATCCCAAAGGAGGTTTCTCTCCCTCAACTTGGCATCCAGAGAAGAACCGATGTGAGGACCAAGGGGGTAAGCAGGCTCATGGAAACATACAAAAAGATGTTCTTTTTTATTATCTTTAAGGACTTTTTTAAGCCATTCTAATTGTGTTTTGTCTAATGCTGGACTTAATTTGCCACCTTTTCCCCGAGTATAGTTGTAATCAACATTTAATACCACAATTCTTGCATTACCTATATCTACATAGTAAACATTTTCTTTATAGGGGGGCTTACCCTCTTCTGCTTGGGGTCCGTTTTCTGGAAGCATAAACACTTCTTTCCATAGGTCCTCAGCACTATTCGGAGGCTCTGGATCCAACCTTATGTCACCTTTTTTAATGTAAGGAGCAGTCATATCATGATTGCCCGGAACATGCAGAACCGGAATAAAGGCATCAAAAGGCCACATTGCATTTAGGTAAGTTCGATACTGCAGTTCTCCATATTCCCGGGACTGGG
>Ga0190361_1000257_pt1 | contig 22214 bp, 22 predicted proteins | sample 48721845_MG_FD_161273 | JGI IMG/M metagenome (GOLD analysis project Ga0190361, IMG submission 161273) | Hydrothermal vent microbial mat bacterial communities from Southern Trench, Guaymas Basin, Mexico - 4872-18-4-5_MG | ecosystem: Environmental > Aquatic > Marine > Hydrothermal vents >... | reverse complement strand
AGCGGGGCTGGGGGAAGGCCTTGCCGCAGACATGGCAGCGGAAACTGCGGTTGGCAAGGTGGAACACCAGGGGCACCGCGCAGCCTGGGCAGCGGAGGATGGCCCCGCAGGACCGGCAGGCCGCCCCGGTGAAGAACCCCCGGCGGTTGAGGAAGAGCAGCACTTGTCCACCCCGGGAAAGGTGCCTATCCATGGCCGCTTGGAGCTCAGGCCCCAGCACCTCCTCGCCTTTAGGCACAAGCCGCACCTGGGGGGGGTGTCCTGCCACCCTTCGGGTCAACCTGAAAAGCCGGATCTCCCCTCGCTCGGCACGGAAATAGGACTCAACGGATGGAGAAGCTGACCCAAGTAGTACGGCTGCTCCTTCCTGGGCGGCGCGGAGCTCGGAGACCTCCCGGGCATGGTAATAGGGGGCCATGTCCTCCTGCTTGTAGGCCGGCTCCCCCTCCTCGTCCAACACGAACAGCCCAGGGTCCTTCAAGGGGAGGAAGGCTGCCGAGCGCGTACCGCAGGCCGCCCGTAGCTTTCCCCGCAGGGCGGCTTCCCATACCCGCCACCTCTCCCCTGGGGGGAGGTCTCCGAAGTAAAGGGAAACCTGTTCGTCCAAGGCCGCGACTGCCCGGGCCCAAAGCTGAGGGAGAAGCGACACCTCGGGCTCAAGCAGGAGCACCCCCCTGCCCTGGGTGAGGGCGGCTTGGGCCGCGCGCAGGTAAACTTCGGTTTTCCCAGAGCCTGCCGGCCCGAACAAAAGGAACGTTTCTCCCCTTTCGGCCTCGGCCACCGCCTCCACCGCCCGCCTTTGCTCCTCAGTCAAGGACACCTCCCGCCGTGTCTCACGCAGGGGGAAGGTGAAGGGGAGGGCTTCCGGCCGGACGATCCCCTTGCAGGAAAGCGCCCGCAGGGCGCCGGCCGCCTGGCTGCCCTTTGCTTCCTCCCCGGAGAGGAGCGCGGCGAGGGCCCGGGCCTGGGCCGGCGCCTTTCGGGCAAGCTCCGCAAGTAGCGCCTGTGCCTCCAGAGGGGGGACCGCCAGGAGATACCGCTTTGCCCGTGGCCGTACCCGTGGCGGGATCAGCCGCCCCAGGGCAAGCCCGGGGGAGACGAACGACCGCGCAGCCACCTCCTGGATCAGGGCGAGCACCTCTTGGGAGACGGCTGGCCCGGCCACCTCCTGGATGGGCTGAAGCTCACCTACATAGCTTGGGGAAGGGGAAACGGAGACGACGATCCCCCACAGGGATCTTTTTCCTAGCGGAACGCGCACCCGAAAGCCCACTTCGATCTCCATCCCCTCGGGCACAAGGTAGTCGAAGGGTTTGGCCCTGGGGATGGGGAGGGCGACCCGGGCGATCACCTATCCCTCCTCCTGACGGTGAAGGTAAATCATGGCCCCCCGGGCCGACATGGCCAGGTCCTCCCTCACCACGGGATCGTCCACGGGCCAGCCGGCCCGGCCGAGCTCGTCAAGCACTTCCTCCACAGCTGTTTGCTGTTCGCCTGCTCGGCCAAGTGCTCGCTTTACCAGCTCCACCCACCACACAAGCAGCTCCCCATACTCCAAGAGGGCATCCCGGCCTGCCCTCGGCCCGAAGTGGGTATAAAGAAGGGTCTTCGGGTTAAGGGAATAAAGCCTCTTTAAGGTGGACAGGGACGCCTCCAGGTTGAAGCTGGGGGGCACCGTCGCGGGGATGAGGCGGCCGCTATGGAAGAGGCCGGCTGCGTCGCCGGTGAAGAGAAGCCCCTCTTCCTCTTCCAAAAAACACAGGTGATGGGGGGCATGTCCCGGAGAGTCCAGCGCCAGGATCGTGCGCCCTCCGAGGTCGAACCGGTCCCCGTCTCTCGCTTCGTGAACTCGTCCCTCCGGGATCGGGACCGCCTCCCCGTAAAGGGGAAAGCGCTCTCCCACTGCGGCCCTTACCGACGCAAGGAGCCGGCTTGGGTTCACCAGGTGTGTTGCCCCGCGGGGGTGCACAACCACCCGGGCGCCCGGAAGGTGGGGGAGGAGGGCCCCCGCCCCTCCGGCGTGATCCAGGTGGATGTGCGTGAGGAAAATCCAGCGAACCTTGTCCCTTGGGATACCGAGCTCATCTAAGGCCATAAGCACCCGGTCCTTGGCCAGGGAGGTCCCTGACTCCACCAGGGCCACCTGGTCAGCCTCGAGCAGGTACACCCCACCTACCCCGGGCCTTCCGAACTGGCACGTGTCCGCCAGATGAATCCCAGGGGCTACTTCTATGGGTTCAGAGAAGCCAACCAAACTTCACCCCCAAATAGATCGCCAGGCTCCCCACCCCACAGCCCAGCAAGGCAAGCCAGGTGCCGGAGCGCATCCAATGGTGCACTGTGATCGGCTCGTCGGTTCGCTCCGAGACGGAAACCGCCACCACGTTCGCGGTGGCCCCGATGGGGGTGGCGTTTCCTCCGAATCCTACTCCCAGGGCAAGTGCCCACCACAGGGGTCCGGTCGCCACACCCTGGCCCCCCAGGCCTTTGATCACCGGGAGCATGGCGATGGTGAACGGGATGTTGTCCACCACTGCCGACATCAGGGCGCTGACCCATAGGATGGCGAGAGCGGCGAGGAGCATCCCCGAGTGGGCCAGGAACCCGAGGTGGGTGGATATCCAAGAGAGCACCCCCGCCGTCTCCAACCCCCCCACCACGATGAACAGGCTTATAAAGAACAGGAGGACGTCCCAGTGGATCTGGGAAAGCACCTCCTCCACCTTGGGCCTGACCCAAAGGAGCCCGAGCGACGCCCCGATCAAGGCGACCAGCCCGGGGGGAAGGTGCAGAAGGTCATGGATGAGGTACAGCACCACGGTTAAGCCCACTACTGTGAGCATCCGCCGCATGATCTTGGGGTCCACCAACGCCCGGCGTGCCTCGATCGCCATCAGCGATTCCACCCGCTCCGGGGGTGCGGAAAGTTCATGGCGGAAAAGGAGCCTAAGCAGGCCAAAGGAAAGGAGGAGGGTCACCACCACCACCGGCCCCAGGTGTGAAAGGAAGTCGTTGAACGAAAGGCCAGCCGCCGAGCCGATCAGGATGTTTGGAGGGTCTCCTACCAGGGTGGCTACCCCGCCGACATTTGAGCACACCGCCTCCGCGATCAAAAGCGGCATCGCGCTTATCCCCACCACCTCGGCGATGGACACGGTGACCGGGGCCACCATCACGATGGTGGTCACGTTGTCCAAGACGGTGGACACAAGCGCCGTGAACCCGGCCAGGGAAAGGAAGAGCCACCGTGGGTTTCCCCTGGTCCCCTGGGCCACTACGATGGCCATATATTGGAAAAATCCGGTTTTCTGCAGGATTCCCACGATGATCATCATGCCAAGCAAAAGGCCGATGGTGTTGAAATCGATGGCGGCCACGGCTGTCTCCCAGTCGTAGAACCCCAGGCCGATCCCGACAGCGATCATGGCGATGGCGCCGGCCATGGCGGCGATGGTGCGGTGCACCCGCTCTGAGAAGATGAGCCCGTAGGTGATCAGGAAGATACCTATGGAAGCAATAGCCGAGCTAACGTCCATGGGCCAAGTATACGCAGGATATGAGTTGTTCTCCTGTCGGTGGGGTCGTAAACTAGCGCCGTCCTCGCCGAGGTTTTGAGTGGGACATGCTATGGATCCACTACTCACGGTAGGTATGGTGTTGGCCTTGGGCTTGCTGCTCGGGGAGAGCGCTCAGCGACTCGGGTTCCCCCGGGTGGCAGGCTATATCGTGGCGGGGATACTCCTCAACCCGAAGATCACCGGGGTGGTCCCGGCCGATTTCCTCTCTGGCACCGACCCCATCGTGAACGCGGCGCTGGCGATCATCACGTTCGAGGTGGGGGGGACCCTGGCAATCGGACCCTTGCGGGAACTGGGCCGGGGCATTGTGTTCCTTGCGCTTGGGGAGGCGGAGCTCGCCGCCCTGGCCATCCTGGCCGGCGCCACCCTGGTGCTCCCCTTCTTGGTGCACCTCCCTGCCGGCACGGGCTTTGCCGCGGCGATCCCCCTGGCCCTGCTTTTGGGGGCCTTGGGCTCCCCCACCGACCCCTCGGCCACGTTGGCCGTGATCCACCAGTACCGGGCCAAGGGGATGGTGTCCTTCAGCATCATGGGCGCAGCCGCCTTCGACGATGCCTTGGGTATCATCAACTTCAGCGTTGCCACCGCCTTGGCCGGGATCCTGGTGGCCCACTCCGGAGCCAGTGCCTTCGCCTTCCTGGAGCCGTTCCTGGTGATACTCGGCTCCCTCGCCCTGGGGGTGGCCCTGGGGTTCCTCTACCACTGGGTGGTGAGGCTCCTTGGGGGAAGCGAGGATGGGATACTGATTGCCTTGGCCGTTACCATCCTCCTCCTCGGCTATGGGCTGGCCTCGGCCCTGAGGTTTGACCAGCTCCTTGTGACCATGGCAGTGGGGATCACGGTGGTGAACCTCCGCCGCACCCGGCCCCGCATATTCCAGCTTTTGGAGAGGCACGTTGAGCCGCTTGTGTTCCTCCTCTTTTTCACGTTGAGTGGTATGTACTTGGATTTCGGGGTCCTGGTCAGGCACCTGCCGGTGGTGCTCTTATTCGTGGTCTTCCGGACGGTGGGGAAATTGGGCGGGGCGTATCTGGGGGCCAGTTTGGGCCGAGCCCCCCACCCGGTGCGCCGGTACACGGGCTGGGGCCTGATCCCCCAAGGGGGAATCGTGATCGGGCTTGCCCTTACCTTAAAGGGGATCCCGGAGCTTTCCTCCTTTGTGGACATCCTGGTGAACGTGATCATCGGGGCTACGGTGATCCACGAGCTTGTGGGCCCCTTCACTGCCAAGTTTGCCTTGCAGCGGGCAGGTGAAATCCCCAAAGGGAAGGCGCAAGCGGCTTAGCTACAAAGGCCGGGCAGGCCTTTCCTCAAATCATCCTGTGGCGAGGAGCGCCTCAGCCTTGCGTAGGATCTCCCGCTGTTCCTCGTGGGTAATCTGCCGCAGCGCTTCCTGATAGGGGAGCCACCGCATGTCCCCGATCTCCCCGGGGGCAGGGCGGCCAACTTCATCGGTATGGGCCAGGAAGAAGGTGACTTCTTTTTCCACGGGTTGACCACCCCGGAAGAAGCGGTAGGTGATCTTCTCCTGGAAGTCAGCTTGCGGTCTCAGACGCTCGATCCCCACTTCCTCAGCGACCTCTCTCCGGGCGGCGGAAAGCTCGTCCTCCCCCGGCTCGATGTGTCCTTTAGGGAACCCCCAATGGCCACCCTGACGGTTGCGGACGATCAAGTACTCGCGCTGGCCCGAAAAGTCGCGGAACAGGATGAATCCCGCAGCACGTTCCCGGACCATGGGATCATATGATGTCAAGCTCCCGGTCGCTTGCATCGTAGGCCTTGGGGGCCAGGGCCAGACACTGGAGCTCCCGCCATAGGACCCGGAACGACTCCGGGATGCCGGGCTTGGGGAAATCCTCCCCCCTGAGGATCGCCTTGTAGAGCTGCACCCTGCCCTTGGCGTCGTCGGATTTCACCGTGAGCATCTCTTGAAGGAGCGATGCTGCCCCGTACGCCTCAAGCGCCCACACCTCCATTTCACCCAAGCGCTGCCCGCCGAACTGGGCCTTGCCTCCCAATGGCTGCTGGGTGATGAGGGCATAAGGGCCGGTGGAGCGGGCGTGGATCTTGTCCGCCGCGATGTGTTCTAGCTTGAGAAGGTACATCATCCCCACGGTGACCGGGGCCTTGAACGGCTCCCCGGTACGCCCATCCCGGAGCACCACCTTCCCGTCCTGTCGCTGTCCATCGGAAAGCCCCCGCGCCTTGAGCTCCTCGGTAAGCTCCGACAGGATCTCCTCCTCCCGGGCGCCATCGAACACCGGGGTGGCCACCTTCTCCCCCCGCAGGGCGGCCAGCCACCCCAGGTTCGTCTCGAAGATCTGCCCCAGGTTCATCCGGGAGGGAACCCCGAGGGGGTTGAGCACCACGTCCAGGGGTGTGCCGTCCGGAAGGAAGGGCATGTCCTCTTCTGGGAGGATGGTGGCGATGACGCCTTTGTTCCCGTGCCGGCCGGCGAGCTTGTCCCCCACGGCGATGCGCCGCCGTTGGGCAACGTACACTTTTACCAGCTCGTTTACCCCGGCCTCCAGCTCGTCCCCAGCCGCTCGGGAAAGCCGCTTCACCCGGATCACGGTGGCCGTGCCGGTGATGGGAGGCATTTTCAGCGATGTATTACGAAAGTTACGCATCTTCTCCCCAAAGATTGATCGGAAGATGCGCTCCTCCGGCGTGGGTTCGGCCTCACCCTTCGGGGTGATCTTCCCTACCAGGACGTCCCCTGTCCTCACCTCGGTCCCCACCCGCACGATCCCGTGCTCGTCGAGGTTCCGAAGGTCTTCCTTGGAGAGATTGGGGATGTCGGCGGTGATCTCCTCGGGGCCGAGCTTCGTCTCCTCTGCCCGGACCTCGAACTCCTGGATGTGGATGGAGTCGAGCACGTTGTCCCGTACCAGGCGCTCTGAGATCACGATAGCATCCTCGTAGTTGTAGCCCTCGAAGGGGAGAAATCCCACGAGCAGGTTCGTGCCTAAGGCGAGCTCTCCATCCTGGGTGGATTGGGAGTCGGCGAGCACCTCCCCCCGCTTGACCTTGTCCCCAGGCCTCACTAAGGGGCGGTGGTGGAGCAATGTGTCCTGGTTTGAGCGCTCAAAATTGAGGAGCCGGTAAGTCCTCCGGATCGCCCCGGAGCGGACCACGATCTTCTGGGCGTCCACCTTCTCCACCACACCATCCTGCGCACATAACACCACCGCACCGGAGTCCCGGGCGGCTTTCCCCTCCATGCCCGTCCCCACGATGGGCGCCTGGGGCCGCAGGAGGGGCACCGCCTGCCGCTGCATGTTGGCCCCCATGAGGGCCCGGTTGGCGTCGTCGTGCTCGAGGAACGGGATCAGTGACGCGGACACGCCCACGATCGTGCGGGGGGAGACCTCGATGAAGTCCACCTCCTCAGGGGACACGAACTTGATCTCCTCCCGGCCGGTGCGGATAGGGACACGCTGTTCAAGGATGCGGCCATCCTCGTCCACTTTTATCGTGGCCGGGGCAATTCGGTAGTTTTGCTCCTCATCGGCCATCAGGTATTCGATCTTGCCGGTGACCACCCCGCGCTCGACCCGCACATAGGGGGCTTCCAGGAACCCGTAGTCGTTCACCCGAGCGTAGACGGCCATGGAGGTGATAAGGCCGATGTTCTGCCCCTCCGGGGTCTCGATGGGACAGATGCGGCCGTAGTGGGAGGGGTGGACGTCCCTGACCTCGATCTTGGCCCGGCGCGCGGACACCCCCCCGAGGGCCGAAAGCCTCCGCTTGTGGGTGAGCTCCGATAGGGGGTTTGTCTGCTCCAGGAACTGAGAGAGCCGTCCCGTATAAAACAGCATGTTGACCGCTGCCTGAACGGTGCGGGCGGAAACGATCTTGCGGATCACGTCCCGATCATCAAGGTCCACCCGGGACAGCTTGTCCTGGGCAATCCGGGCCATGCGCACAAGACCTGCCCTTAACGCGGCCTGGGCTTGCTCCCCGGGAAGCCGCACCCTTTTGTTGGCCAGGTGATCCTTTTCATCCAACAGCTTCGGATCCTCCGGGGCCAAAAGGAGCAGGTCAAGCGCCCGGAAGATGTCCTCCGGGGTCAGGTACGTCTCGCTCCGATCGACCCCCAGCTTTCGGTTCAGCTTAAACCGCCCGATCGGGGTGAGCCGATACGTCTCCGGTTCGAAGTACAGGCTCCTTAAATACTCCAACATCTGCCCAAACGCAGGCCGATCGCTGGAACGGAACCGGTGGTAGATATAGCGGACCGCCTCCTCTTGGGTTGCGGTCTTGTCCTCCTGCAGGGCCTTGGCCACCGCTGGGTGGACGATGCGGATGCTGCCCCGCCCCAGGGACGCGAGCTTCTTAAGCCGGGCCTGGGAGAGCTCTTCCCCAACCTCCCAACGCTCGCCGTCCACCTCCAGGGATTCGGCCAAAAATGCGGTCTTCCAAGTGCCTAAGCGATCGGGGAGCTCGGCCACAGGTACCTCGATGGAATACCGGGTGAGCATTTCCCCGGTCTCCATCCCGAGAGCCCGTAGGAAACAGGTAACCGGCACCTTGCCCCGACGATCCAAGTTGGCCCGCAGCGAGAAGCGGCGGATATCGAGGTCGATCTCCAGCCACGCCCCGAGCTCTGGCAGAAAGTGTGCCCGGAAAAGGTGGGGTTCTTCTTGGGTGATGTAAAGGCCAGGGGAACGGGTTAGCTCGTTGACAAGTGCGTTCTCCGTGCCGTTGATGATGAACGTGGCCCGGGAGGTCATGAGGGGGATGTCGGCCAGGTACAGCTCTGCCTCTTTGATCAGGCGACCTGCGGACTTGAGGCGCCCGATGACCCGGAGCGGGGCCGCGTAGGTCAAGTCCATGAGCCGACATTCCCACTCGTCGTGTCTCGGATCCCCGAGGTGAGGGTCCACGAGTTCCAATACCAGGTCTTCCCGCCCAGGGGACTTGATCGGGGACACCTCGGCAAATACCTCGGCAATCCCTTGGGTGAGAAAACGCTTGTACGACCGCCGCTGATCGGCGGTCAGGTCGGGAGGATCCATCCACTCCCGTGCACGTCCGTAACGGCGCCTCGCCATGGACAATTGGGGCCACCGTAAAGGTGGCCCGTCACCTCCTTTATTTGCTACCTGAGTTCGACTTCCGCGCCAGCGGCCTCAAGCTTCTTCTTCAGCTCCTCGGCCTCATCGGGGCTTACGCCCTCCTTGATGACGGCGGGGAGCTTGTCCACAAGTTCCTTACACTCCTTCAGCCCTTTTCCGGTGATCTCCTTTACCGCCTTGATGAGCTGGATCTTTTGCTGGCCGGCGTTCGTTACCACGACGTCCACCGTGGATTTCTCCTCGGCCCCGGCCTCAGCGCCGGCACCCGGTTGGGCCGCTACCGCCACGGGCACCGCCGCCTGGGCAGAAACCCCGAACCGTTCCTCGATGGCCGACACGAGCTCGGCCAGTTCCTTGACCGACATCTCCTCGATGGCCTGTAGGATCTCCTCTTTCGTCATAGCTCACCCCTTCTCTTCTTTTTGCTTTTTGACTTCCGACAGGGCCACGGCAAGTCCCCGGATGATCCCCGACAGGGCCACGGCGAGCCCCCGGATCGGCCCGGCCAGCCCCCCCGCCAGCCGCCCCAGGAGCTCTTCCCGTGAGGGTAACGTAGCGTACCATTCCACCTGTTCCGGAGGGACCGGCTCACCCTCAAACAGGCCCGCCTTGATGCGGAAATGACCGTATTTTTTAGCGCACTCCCGGGACACCCTGTATGGAACCGTTGGGTCATCCCGACCCACGACGATGGCGTTCGGTCCCCGCAAGTAGTCCAGCAAGAACTCTGCCCCGGCCTGGCGGGCCGCGATGCGGGCCAGGGTATTCTTGATAACGCGAAACTCCACCCCCTCCTTCCGCATCAGCCGGCGGAGCTCCACACACTCACTTGCGGTAAGCCCCAGATAGTCCACCAGCACCACGGACCGGGCCTGGGCCAATTTCTCCTTCAGCTCCTCTACTTGCGCAACCTTCTCCGGCCTCGGCATCCTTCCCCCTTACACGCCCTGGGCCAATTTGACGAGCTCGCCCTCGTCCACGTGGATCCCGGGCCCCATGGTGGAGGAGATGGTCACCCGTTGGATGTACTTGCCTTTCGTCCCCTCGGGCTTACGGTCCAGGATGGCCCGCGTGAGCGAGGCGAGGTTTTCCACTAGCTGATCCACCTCGAAGTCGACCCGTCCGAACGGGGCGTGCACGATCCCGTAGCGGTCAGCCCGGAACTCGATCATCCCTGCCTTGAGCTCCCGGACGAGCCTGCCGATGTCCTGGGTCACCGTCCCCGTTTTGGGGGAGGGCATGAGGCCCCGAGGGCCCAGGATCCGCCCGAGCTTCCCCACCAGGGGCATCATGTCCGGCGTGGCCGCCACCCGATCGAACTCCAGCCACCCTTCCCGGATCCGCTCGGCGAGCTCCTCGCCCCCCACATAGTCGGCACCGGCCTCCTCCGCCTCCCGGATCTTCTCCCCCCGGGCGAACACCAAGACCCGCACCGTCTTTCCGGTCCCGTGGGGCAGGGAACAAGCCCCCCTCACCATGTGCTGGGACGGATTTATCCCCAGGTTAAACGCCGCCTCCGCCGTCTCGGGGAACCGGGCGGTGGCAAGCTTCTTCAGCAGCTCCACGGCCTCTCGCACAGGATAGACACGCTCGCGGTCGAGCGTAGCCACCGTCTCGCGGTACCTGCGGCTCCTTATCACTTTACCACCTCGATCCCCATGTTCTTGGCCGTACCCAACACCGTGCGGATCGCCGCCTCCAGGTCCTCGGTGTTGAGGTCGGAGAGCTTTCGTTCCGCTATGCGACGCACCTGCTCCATGGTCACCCGTCCCACCTTGAGGCGGTTGGGTTCGGGAGACCCCTTATCGATCCCCGCTGCCTTCTTCAGGAGCACCGCCACCGGAGGTGCCTTCAGCACGAAGTCGAAGGAGCGGTCCTGATAGACTGTGATCTCCACTGGGATGATTAGGCCTGGCTCCTCGCTTTTGGTAGCCTCGTTGAACCGCTTGCAGAACTCCATGATGTTCACCTTATGCTCGCCCAGGGCCGGGCCCACGGGCGGTGCGGGGTTGGCCTGACCGGCCGGGATCTGGAGCTTTATTTTCGCTACCACGTTCTTTGCCATCTTCCCTCCTCAGATCCTCTCGACGGCGTCAAAACCCAGGCGTACCGGCGTCTCCCGACCGAAGATCTTGACGGACACCACCACCTCTTCGGCCTCCTTGTCGATCTCCTTGATCTCCCCGGTGAAGTCAGCGAACGGCCCTTCCACGATCTGCACTACCTCGCCGACCTCGAACTCCACCTCCACCTTCGGCGCCTTGGCCTTAGGCTCGGAAGGCACCTCCTCCAGGCCGGCCTTGCGCTGGATGAAGAGCATCTCCCGTCCCTCGATGGGGATCGGCCGGAACTTGGATCCGACGAACCTCACGGACCCCTCAAGCCCACGCAGAAGCTCGAACATCTGTTCCTCGTCAAGGCCCATCTTGGCAAATACGTATCCTGGGATGAGCCGCCTTTTCTCGATCCTCTGGACCGTGACCACCCGCTTGTCCTTGTACTCCTTCACCTTCACCAGGCCGGTGGCTCGGGAGTAGATCTTATGTTCGCGCTCGATCTCCGCGCCCTCGGGCAGCTGTTGTCCCTCTCTGAGTCGGGTCGGAAGATAGGCCTCGGGGACGATGCGCCTTTCTTCGCTCCCATCCTCATAGCGGATGGTTACCCTCCTCACCCGCTCCCGGGCAACGATCTGCCCCTTGACATCGATCAGGTAGCGCTCGTCCGCATCAGGGGTGATCGGGATCCCGGGTCGCACCCGTTCTCCCACCCGGATGTCCCTGCGTAACCCCTTTTCCTGTGGCAGCAGATACTCCACCTCGGCCCGGTTGGTGAGTTCGACTATGATCCGCCACAGCGGCTCAACCTTCTCCACCGTGGCGGGCTGCGAAAGGTGCCGTGGGGCCCGCCGGGCGATGAGGTCACCTCGACTGACCCGCTCGTTGGTCTTCACAAACAGCTCGTAGTCGTAGGGGATCCGGTACTCGCTCGAGCGCCCCCTGCGGGACCGGGAGGTGATCACTTCCTCTACCGGCACGAAGAAGTACTCCACCTCCCCGTCGGTTCTGATGGGCTCAAAATACCCCTCCCACCCGAGCTTGCGCACCCGCTCCTCAAGCTGGCGCTTCACGCGAAGCTCGGAACCCGCATAGGTCTGGATGGCATACCACTTCTTACGCTGCATGGAAGTCCAACCCTACCCGATGAGGAGGCGCAGGATCTGCTGAAGAACGGCGTCCACCAGGCCCAAGTACAGGCCAAGCACCACCACCATGAGGACGATGAGCACGGTGAAGGTGATGACCTCGCGCCGAGAGGGCCAGCTCACCCGCTGGACCTCCGCCCGAACGGACGCCAAATATCTACGGATCCTTTCGATCATGCCTCCAACTTCCTGGCTTTTGTCCCCCAGGCCTTGGGCCTGAAGGGCCGTCTCTGGCAGGCCCGGGAGGACTCGAACCCCCAACCTGCGGATTTGGAGTCCGCCGCTCTGCCAATTGAGCTACGGGCCTAAATCCCCGCGCAATACTCGATTTCGCGGAGACCCCGGTACTATACTGGGGCTCCTCCAGGGCCACAAGGCCCTTGGGGAGTTTTACACCTCTTTGTGCAGGGTATGCTTCCTGCACCACTTGCAGTATTTTTTAAGGGAGAGCTTCTCCCTGACGTTATTCCGGTTCCGACGCGTATGGTAGTTCCGCCTTCCGCAGTCGGAACAGGCCAGGGTCACGTGCAATACCACGTCTTTTTTGGCCATGTCACTTCAGGATCTTTGTCACCACCCCGGCGCCGACGGTACGGCCGCCCTCACGAATGGCGAACCTGAGGCCCTCTTCCATGGCGATGTGCTTGAGCAGCTTGCAGTGGAGGTTATCCACGTTGTCGCCGGGCATGACCATCTCGACCCCCTCCGGGAGGACGATCTCGCCCGTCACGTCGGTGGTCCGGAAGTAGAACTGGGGCTTGTAGCCGGTGAAGAACGGGGTATGACGGCCGCCTTCCTCCTTGGCCAGGACGTACACCTGGGCCAGGAACTCGGTGTGAGGGGTGATGGATCCAGGAGCGGCCAGGACCTGCCCCCGCTCCACCTCGTCCTTCTCAACACCCCTGAGGAGCACCCCCACGTTGTCTCCGGCGATGGCCTCGTCGAGCGTCTTGTTGAACATCTCGAGGCTCGTGGCCACCGTCTTTCGGATCTCGTCGGTGAGCCCCACGATCTCTACCTCTTCACCCGGGCGGAGGCGACCCCGCTCCACCCGACCGGTCACCACGGTACCGCGGCCCTTGATGGAGAAGATGTCCTCGATGGGCATGAGGAAGGGCTTGTCCTCCTCACGCTTGGGAAGCGGGATGTAGGTGTCCACGGCCTCCATGAGCTCCAGGATGGGCTGCACTGCGGGATCATCCAAGGACTCCGCCTGGAGCGCCTTCAAAGCCGACCCCCGGATCACCGGGATCTCGTCTCCGGGGAAGTCGTATTCAGATAGCAGCTCACGTACCTCCATCTCCACCAGGTCCACCAGCTCGGGGTCGTCCACCATGTCGACCTTGTTCAGGAACACCACGATGGCCGGCACGTTCACCTGCCGTGCCAGAAGTACATGTTCACGCGTCTGGGGCATGGGGCCGTCGGCCGCCGATACCACCAGGATCGCCCCGTCCATCTGCGCCGCACCGGTGATCATGTTCTTGATGTAGTCAGCGTGGCCAGGGCAGTCGATGTGCGCATAATGCCGGTTTTCGGTCTCGTACTCCACGTGGGCGACGTTTACCGTAAGGATCTTGGTTTCATCCCGCCGGAACAGCTTGGCGTCGGCCTTGGCCACCTCCTCGTAGGACCGCTCTTTGGCGAGCCCCTTCCAGGCCAATACCTTGGTGATGGCCGAGGTCAACGTGGTCTTCCCATGGTCGATGTGGCCGATGGTGCCCACATTCAGATGCGGCTTCGTCCGTACAAACTGCTCCTTTGCCATCCTTCAACCTCCTTCTTGAGTGGCCGCTTTAATTATGTGATGTCCGGGGGGTTGGCCACGCCCCTTCCACCTGGAGCCCGCGGTCGGAGTCGAACCGACGACCTTCCCATTACCAGCGGGATGCTCTGCCTACTGAGCTACACGGGCTCAAGTGCAAGTTTAACCCATTGGCCCTCTTGGGCCAACCGTCCTAAAACTGGTGGAGGGGGAGGGATTCGAACCCCCGAAGGCCCCAAGCCGCCGGGTTTACAGCCCGGTGCGTTTGGCCGCTTCGCTACCCCTCCACACTACCCCGCGGAAGCCAGGGCTTCCGCGGGGACCCCCCATTTTACATCATCAAGGGCCCTGAGCCAGTGGCCCGACTCGAACGGGCAACCCTCCGCTTACAAGGCGGATGCTCTACCGCTTGAGCTACACTGGCCAGCCGATTGATTCTATGCACACCTTACCCGTCGCTCAACTGGAAAGCGGGTATACCCAAACCGAGCGGGTGCGGGGGCCGTCGAACTCGCAGAAGTAGATCCCCTGCCAGGTGCCCAGGGCGAGCCTGCCCTTCTCCACCGGGAGGAGAAGCGATGGGCCCATCAGGGCCGAGCGGAAGTGGGCAGGGGAGTTCCCCTCCCCGTGCTGGAAGGGGATCTTTGGGACCAGGGCGGCTAAGGCCCGGTTAACGTCCTCCCGCACGTCCGGGTCGGCCACCTCGTTCACCGTCAGAGCGGCCGTAGTGTGGGGGCAAAACAGGAGCACCGCCCCGCTTTCCACCCCCAGCGTCCGCACAACCCCTTGGACCCGGGAGGTGATGTCCAGGATCTCCTCATGGGCCCGGGTCCGCAGCTGGATCGTGGCCCGATCGAAACTGGGATTCATCCCAAGGCCTCCTGGAGCTGGGCGAAGAGTCGTTCCCGGTCCTCGAGGCCCTTGATGTGGAAGATCACCTCTTCGTCCCCGCCCCGGATCACAGCCACAAGTTCTAGGCCGTTTTTCGCCAGTACCTCCAGTGCCCGATACACCTCGGAATGATGGGAGAGTTTGACGCGGATGCGCACCCCCTCCTCGCCGAAACCGGCCATCTTGGCCAAGGCCCGCAGCACCCCACCCCGGGTCAGCACCCCAACCAGCTGGCCGTCCTCCACCACCGGCAGGAGCAGATGACGTTCTCCGAGAAGGACAACGGCCCGTTCCATGGGGTCATCAGGGGACACGGTTACAGTGGGAGCGGCGGCGAGCTTCCCGCAGGGAAGCTCGCCGCTTGGCGCAGCTGTGATCGCCTTGCGGGTAAGGAAGCCCACCAACTTCCCCTCCTCATCTACCACATATACGATGGCCAGGCCGTGTTCCTCAGCGAGCCTTTCCGCCTCCCCCACCGGGACCTGGGCCCGGATCACCGGAGGATCCGGCTGCATCCACTCCTTAACCTTCATCCTTCGCCGCTTTCGCCTGAGCCACCACCTTTTCCTGGATCTGAGCGGGGACGTAGTCGTAACGGGCGAACTCCATCTGGAACGTCGCCCGCCCCTGGGTCAGGGACTTGAGGTCCAGGGCATAGGACATAAGTTCGGCCAAAGGCACCTCGGCCTTTATCACGGTCTTGCCCCCTTGGGAGTCCATGCCCAGGATCCGCCCCCGGCGGGAGTTGAGGTCGGAGATGATATCCCCGGTGAACGCCTCGGGAGTGGTTACGCTCAGGGCCATTATGGGCTCAAGTAAGGTGAGTTCAGCGTTCTTGGCCGCAAGTTTAAAGCACTCCCTGGCCGCAATTTTAAAGGAAAGCTCGGATGAGTCAACCGGATGGTACTGGCCGTAGAACACGGCCGCTTTTACGTCCACCACAGGATACCCAGCCAGGATCCCCTCCTGCATCGCTTCCCGGACGCCCTTCTCCACACCGGGGATGAACTGTCCGGGGATGCAGCCGCCCTTGGTCTCGTCGACGAACTCAAACCCCGCTCCCCGGGGGAGCGGCTCGATTCTGAGATGGACCTCGCCGAACTGGCCCCGGCCGCCGGTCTGCTTCTTGTGACGGTACTGGGCGGTCGCCTGCTTCTTGATGGTTTCCCGGTAGGGGATCTTGGGCACCCGAAACTCCACCTCCACCCCATAGCGGTTACGCAGCCGCTCGGCCAGGACGTCGAGCTGGACGTCCCCCATCCCGGAAAGGATGGCCTCCTTTGTTACGGGATCACGCTCAAAACCGAGCGTAGCCTTGGTGGCTACCAGGTCCCGCAGGACCATGCTCATCTTCTCGTCGTCCGCCTGGGATTTGGGCACGATGGCACGGGAGAACACCGGTTTGGGGAACGGTATAGCTGGTTCTGGCTCGGCCTCTGGGGAGGCGGAGAGGGTGTCCCCAAGCTCAATTCCGTCCATCTTCCCCAAGGCCACTACATCGCCCAACTGCGCGCCCCCGGTCTTCTCCAATTTGGTGCCCACAAAATTGTAAAGGTCGCGGATCTGAACCTTCTCCCCGGTGCGTAGATTGATCAGGGAATTCCCCTCGCCGACCTTGCCCCCCAACACCTTTACGTAGGCCAGCCGGCCGAGATAGGGGTCAAGGGCCAGGGAAAACACGCGAAGCCGCGTTGTCTCGTCCCCGTCCGGCTCCGGAGCCAGAGCAAACACCGCCTCGATCAACTCTTCCAATCCCTGCCCGGTCTGGGCCGAGCCCCAGAGGACGGGAACGATGCCCCCCTCGGCCACGCCCACGCGCAGCGCAGCCATGATCTCCTCGGCGGAGAGAGGCTCATCCGCGAGCACCTTCTCCACGAGCGCGTCGTCAAAGGTGGCCACCTCCTCCAACAGCTCCCCCCGGGTCTCCTCGGCCCGGGACCTCATGGCCTCAGGCACCTCGGCCTTGCCCTGGAAGGCCACCGGCTTCCCCGAAAGGAGGTCATAAAGCCCCAGGAAAGATCCCCCTTCCCGGACTGGAAGCTGCAAGGGCCACAGCTTCGCCCCGAGCGCGTCCCGGAGCTCGGAAAGGACCTTGTCCGGGTCTACATTGGGCTTATCCAACATGTTTACGAACACGATGGCGGGGCGGCCGAGCACCTCCCTTACCTCCCAAGCCTGCTCGGTAACCACTTCGATTGGCTTTTCCGCGTTGGCCACTAAGATAACGAGGTCGGAGGCATCAACCGCTTTGTAAATCTCCTCCACGAACTCCCCAAGCCCGGGGGTCACGAGGAGGTTAAGGCGCGCGCCCTTCCAGGTGCACGCGCCGATGGAAAGGTCAATGGAATAACCCCGGCGCTTCTCCTCTTGGCTCTGATCAAAGGCGATCTCGCCTTGGACCCCAGCCTTGGCCAGGAGCGCTCCGGCAAGTTGCGTCTTTCCAGAGCCGGAGTGGCCGACAAAACTAACGGTACGTGCCTTCGCCATCCAGATCACCTCGAAGGTTGCTTGCAAAATGCCGATGGAGTATATCCTGACGGGTAAGCTCCGGCAAAAGGAGGGGGGATGAGGTTTCGCTCGGAAGGGAAGCAGGAGGAAGTGGCGCACCTTATCCGGGAGCATTTGGAGCAAGTGGCGGCGACGGTGGAAGCCATGGCCGAGGGGGTTCGCGCCCTGCTTGAAGGAAAACCTACAACCGAACTCGCTGAGATCGCCTTGGAAACCCACCAGCGAGAGGGACGGGCGGATGACGTCAGACGCGAGACCGAACTAACGTTAGTACAAGGGGCCTTGCTCGCGAGCAGACGGCGCACCCTGCTCCGGCTGGTGGAGGGAGAAGATCGATTGGCCAACGCGGCCGAGGCGGTGACGGATTACTTGGCGCTTCAGAACGTTAAGATCCCGGAGCTTCTCCGGCCGCTAGTGTTGCAGATCCTGCAGGAGACCCAGCGGCAGATGCAGGCCGTGAAGCTGGCCGTGGAGGCATTGGTAGAGGGAAAACCGGAAGCCGTCAAGCTGGCCGAGGAGGTCGAGCACAGGGAAGGGCGGATAGACACCCTTGAGCGACGGTGCATGAACCGGTTGTTCTCAACCAACCTGCCCCTGGCGGAGAAGCTCCTCATCCGGGACTTCATCGGGAAGCTCGTGGAGATCTCGGATCGGGCCGAGGACCTGTCGGACCTGGTGTTCACCTCGATGGCAGCCAGGCAAGCATAAGGGGGGATCATGGTAAAGCCTTTCGGTGATCCAAAGGCCGCTTTTCTGGCCTTGGCGTTGCTTTTTGCCTTTGGGATGGCTGCAGTTCAGCCGGGGCGTGCCGAACTCCAGCCGTGGACGGAGCTTGGACCCTGGTCGAGCCCGCTTTCAGCTGCCGAGGTGGCCATCTCCTGGCAGGCAAAAGGTCCGGCTCTTGGAATCGTAAGGTATGGGGCAAGTGCGGACTGGCAAAAAACCGGGGAACTGCCCTATAGCGTTGCCACCCCGGAGCCGGCCGAGCTTGCCCATGTGACCATTTCAGGCCTGATCCCCGGCACCCGGTACGCCTACCGGGTAAAGCTAGGAGCGGAGGTTAGCCCAATATCCTACTTTTCCACCCCACCTGAAAAATTCCAGCTCTTTACATTCCTCGTCTACGGCGATACCCGCACCAACTACGACCGGCATGCGATGGTGGCAGAGCGCATGGCGAAGGAGTCCGCGGAATTTGTGGTACACGTGGGGGATCTGATCGAATCCCCCACCCAAGCCGAGTGGCACGCATTCCTCAAGTCTGGGGAGCCTCTACTTCGGGCGATGTCATTTTTGTGTGTGATTGGGAACCATGAACGCAACTCCCGTACCTATTATGATCTGTTTACCTTGCCGCAGGGAGGAGGGCGGGCTGACAAAGAGTGGTGGGCCCTATTCTGGGGTGACGTGCTCCTGGTGGGCCTTGACTCCAACCTCGGGTACCTCAAGTTCACCGGACTTAAGGAACAAATGGACTGGCTTAAGGAGCTCCTTTCCCAAGAGGCCAGGTACAAGTTCGTGTTCTTCCATCATCCCCTGTTCAGTTCCGATCCCTACTATGGGGGAAACGAAAGCCTGGCCAAGCTCTGGCATCGTGTGTTCCTCGAGGCAGGGGTGACCGCGGTGTTCTGTGGCCACTGTCACAACTACGAGCACCTCGTCCGGGATGGGCTCCACTACTTCGTCACCGGAGGGGGTGGGGCCCCGCTCAGCCCCCTTTCGGACACACGAAGCGAAGGGTCGGTACTGGGCATCGAGAACGTGCTCCATTACCTTAGGGTTTCGGTCTCAGAAGGAAAAGTGGTAGTGGAGATGGTGCCGGTGGCCGAGGTTCAGGCCGGTGAGGTGACCGTGCTTTCCGGAGCTCCCATGGAGACCACGGAGCTTTCAAAGACCGCCTGCGGTGTAGGAATCCCATGAGCGTGGGGTGATGACCTTGGATTGGAGTTGGCCTGCAAGGATGTTAAGGAAGCCTCAACCCTTAGGATTGGTGAGACACACACAAGCAGTTGAAAACGCGGCCGAGGAGCTGGGGAGGCAGCTGCGGGCCTGGCTGCGGGGGGAGGGGGTGAGCGCGGAGCTGGTCAGTGAGGCCGAGCACGCCGCCGACCGGGTGAAGCGGGAACTCCGCGCCCACCTCGGCGCAATTCGCCACCCCCCGGTCCCAAGATCCTCGCTGCTCGAGCTGATCTGGCACCAGGATGAGATCGCCGACCTATGCCAGGATGCCGCACTCCTCATGAGCTTAAGACGCCCGGACCTCTCCATAGAGCTTGAGGACGGGTTCCGTACGCTAGGGGAATCCTTGGTGCGAGTGGTCCATGAGTACCACCTCGCCGTGGAGGCGTTCGAGGAAGCACTGGCAAGTGGCCTTTCCCAAGGGAAACTTAAAGAGGTGCAGGAGGGCGTTGACAGAATCAATCTGCTTGAACATGAGTCAGACATGGTAGAAAGAGAACTCGTGGAGATCATCTACCATGCGGACGGGCTTTCGGATTTTGACCGCTACCATCTGGTGCAGCTTGTACTCATATTGGGCGGGGTGGTGGACCAAAGCGAGAACGCGGCCGGAGACCTGAGGCTTTTGATCAGCCGCCTTTAAGGCGGCTCCACCTTGACCAGAGGGCGCAGGGCCGCAAGTAGCTCCTTCCCGATCCCCGGAACCTCCAATAGCTCGTCCAAAGAGGCGAACGGGCCGTGCTCCTCCCGCCAGGCCACGATCCTTTGGGCCAGCACTGGCCCGATCCCGGGAAGGGCCATGAGCTGTTCTTGTGTGGCCTGATTCAGGTCCAGTGGGGTGACCTCGACGAACTTAAGTGGCACCACCACCCCGGTGACTTCCACCGGCTTGGGAGCTGGGGGGCGGGGCGGGCTCCGAGGCGGAATCCATCGCGTCCCAGCGTAGATAAGAAGGGCAAAAACAAGCAGCGCAGCCGTCCAGAACCGGGCCCCGGCTTTATGGGAACAACTCTTTGATCCTGTTCTCACCCCACTTCTCTCTGGCAAGGCGCATCCTCTCGGGCAACCTCTCGTAGCGTGCCTTGGCGAACTTCTCGCTCCACCGCCTGAGGAATATCTCCCTCAGCCTAGCCGAAAGCTCCGGGGCCCCAGCCAGACTCTCGCCGTGTTCCCGTGCCAGCTGCTCAAGTTCCGGGATATAGACGTCCACAGCGGCCGCCCGATCGAAGAGCTCCATGGCCTGCTCAGGGGCCTTGAGAAGCGTCTCTTTAGCCTCTTGAAACAGCCGCCTCCGCTCCAGCTCTTCCTCCACGCGCCTTCGCATGAGCCTCGCCTTCTCCCGATAGGTGGAGAGCTCCCACACAGGGAACGCAAGGAGTTTCCGCTCACACCCATCGTTGGGGTTGGGGAACACACGGGGACTTGCCCCGATGCGGCCGTGCCAGGCCAGACACCGCTCACAAGTCCGCCAGGTGACGTTGGTGTAGTACTGCCAAAGGGTCCGCCTTCCCCAAGCCAGATGCCAGAGGATCTTCAGCGCGTCGAGCACCTATACCCTCCTTCAAGAGACCAGCATAGCTGGAACCATCCCCAGGCACAAACGAATGCTTCACCTGTCTAACTCCTCGGTTTTTGCGGCATAACCATAAGGCCGGAGGCCTTGAAGAGATTCGAGGCCGGATAGCCACCCAAGCTGAAAGGCCCCTTGCCCCAGGGGCCTTTCGCTTTTGGCTTCTGCCGAGGGTGGGAATCGAACCCACACGCCCTCGAGGGGCACGGGATTTTGAGTCCCGCGCGTCTGCCAGTTCCGCCACCTCGGCTCAACCCTTATTATACAGGTTCGGTGGTCTTAAGGAATCACCTCGCTTCCCGCAGCACCTGGGATGGGGTATCGTTTCAAGGAAAGGAGGGACCCTTTGATAATCGCCGTGTTTCAGGCAGACGGGCTCACCATACGAGGAGAAATCAGAGGAGAAGAGGTTTTAGGCTTGGGAAGGAGATGGCCCCTTGAGGAGGTTCATCTTCTTCCCCCAATCAGGCCCAGCAAGATCGTGTGTCTGGGCCGAAACTACCGTGCTCATGCCGAGGAGCTGGGAAACGAGGTACCCGAGCGCCCCTTGCTCTTCTTCAAGCCCCCGTCCGCGGTGATCGGGCCGGGAGAACCCATCGTCCTGCCCCCCTCACCCCGCGTTGACTACGAAGGGGAACTCGCCGTGGTGATCGGCCGCCGTTGTCGCAACGTCAAGGCAAAAGACGCCTATGAGGTCATCCTGGGCTACACGTGCCTGAACGACGTCACCGACCGGGATGCCCAACGATGGGAACGAAACTGGGTCCGGGCCAAGGGGTTTGACACCTCATGTCCCTTAGGCCCTTGGATCGTGACCCAGGATGAGCTCTCCTTCCCGCTCACCATCGAGACCTACGTGAACGGAAAGCTAAGGCAGCGGGGGACCACCGACGAGCTCATCTTCTCCATCCCCGAGATCCTCGAGGAGGTCAGCTCGTTTATGACCCTGGAGGAGGGGGACGTGATCGCCACCGGTACCCCGGCCGGGGTAGGTCCCCTCTCCCCTGGGGATCAAGTGGAGGTAAGGATTTCCGGGATCGGGAGCCTGGTAAATCCAGTGGAGAAGTGAAGCAGGGGGCCGCGGGCGCGGCCCCCGATAGCTCAGGAAAGCTCGAGGCTCACCGAGTTCGCCACCTTAAGGGTCTGCCCCACGAGGCACCCCTCTACGAACGCCCTCGCCTTAGAACGCTTTTCCTCGGGGAGTCCGGGGATATGCACCCGGACGGTGAAGTTCCCGAGGCGCATGGGGGACTGGAGCGTCTCCGCCTCGGCCACCGCCTCGATGCCGTCGGCGGGGATCCCCTCCCGGTCGGCGAACATCTTGGCGAAGATCCCCGAACAGGCTGCTAGCGCCCCCACGAGGAGCTCCGGAGGGGTGGGGCCCAGGTCCTGGCCTCCTTTGTCCGGAGTCAGGTCGCTTGTAAGCTTATGGTTCCGGATCTTGACGGTGAAAGCTATTCCTTCCTTCCAAGTTGCCACTGCCTGAGTGTTTGCCATCTTTTCTCCTTTCCTAACGTTGACAATTGGGGCAAAAGTACGTGCTGCGCCCCGCGATCTTCACCCGCCAGATGGGGGTCCCGCAAGCTTGGCACACTTTTTGGCCGTACACCGCAAGCTTAACCTGAAATGCCCCCAGCTCCCCAGTGGGGGCGCGGTACTC
>Ga0190361_1000256_pt1 | contig 22261 bp, 16 predicted proteins | sample 48721845_MG_FD_161273 | JGI IMG/M metagenome (GOLD analysis project Ga0190361, IMG submission 161273) | Hydrothermal vent microbial mat bacterial communities from Southern Trench, Guaymas Basin, Mexico - 4872-18-4-5_MG | ecosystem: Environmental > Aquatic > Marine > Hydrothermal vents >... | reverse complement strand
GTGGTCATCAAAAACAGCACTCCTAGAAGTCTCTTCACATCGATCACCTCCCGATCTTTTCTTTGAGTCTATATTAACATAACTGAAGAAGAATTTCACTTTTTTCTGAAGACGTTTTCAACGCCCGGGAATTTTCCTTCCTTAACTTCTTCTTTGTATGTTCTAACAGCTTCCAAAGATATCCTGTAAAGATCTGCATATTTCTTTACAAACCTTGGAGAAAACTCTGGGTTCAATCCCAGAACATCGTGCCACACCAAAACCTGTCCATCACAATACCTTCCAGCACCTATACCAATCGTTGGGACTTTAACTTTCTCAGTTATCTCACGAGCAACCTCTTCCACGACCATTTCCAGAACTATGGAGAAAACACCTGCTTCTTCCAGAGCTATAGCATCTTCTATCAATTTTTTCCTACTCCCTTCGGTTTTTCCCTGTACCTTGTAACCACCAAAGACGTTCACTGACTGTGGTGTCAGTCCTAGATGACCCATAACCGGTATTCCAGAAGCGACCAATTTCCTTATCAACTCCGCAAACTCTCCCCCCCCTTCCAATTTAACAGCGTTGGCACCGCTCTTTAGGAAGAGACCAGCGTTCTTGATCGCTTCACTTTCAGAAACTTGATATGAAAGGAAAGGCATGTCCGCGACTATGAAAGCTTCCTCTGCTCCTCTTCTCACAGCGGAAACATGAATGAGCATCTCTTCCATCGTCACAGGTATCGTATCCTTGTAACCCAGAACGTTGTTACCCAAAGAATCTCCAACGAGAATTATGTCTACTCCTGCTTCCCAAGCAATTCTAGCACTAGGAGCATCGTAAGCAGTTATCATGACGATTTTTTCCTTCCCTTTCATTTTCATGATTTTAATGACATCCATGCTTTTTCACCTCTTTTAAAACCTTCACCATGCTCCAGTAGAGATCCACGTATTCTGGGAAAACTTTCTCGAATATTTCTCCTTCTTTCCTTATTATCTCCTTCTCTCCTCTAGCTACAGGCCCCGTGAGAGCTTTTTCAATACCGATTTTTTTCATATTCTCCACTGTTGTTTCCATCAAATGCAGAGTTGGTATCGATTCAACACCAGAGATTTCGTAGAGCCTTTTTGAAAGATAAGCCAATCCCACAAGAAAATTCGCAGCAACAACTGCTGCAAGATGGTAATAGGGTTTCTTATCTTCAGGAATCACAACATATTTTCCGGATATGGAATTCACAATCTTGATACAAGATTCTATACCCAATCCGTTCCCCTCTATACCAAAGATAATGTCTCTTCTTCTTTCAAGAGCTTTTTGAAAATCTGAGAAAGAAAAGTTGGGATGAAGTGATGCTCTTCCCCATCCCTTACTATCCGCATCGTGAAAGATCGAAGATGGCAGGTAACCGCTTGCATGTATAAAAACGGTACCTGCTTTCGCTTTCTCTTTCAGCACATCGTATACCTGCTTTATGTATCTATCCGGAACGAAGACGAATACGATCCCTTCCAGAGCTGAAAGATCTTCATAAGAAATTCCCTGACCTTTTCCAAGCCATTTTACGAATGCTTCTGCTTTTTCCCTCTTTCTCGAGATCACATAGCGAATGTCGAAATCATCGGACAAAATTTTGGCAAAAAATTTCGAGACGTTTCCTGTGCCTGCAAAATTAACGATCATACCAGTAATTCCCCCAATACCTTCTTCATTTCATCGAAACCACATTTACAAACGACAGTTGCTCTTTTCGCACCACCACCACCTTTGCCTTCAAATCTTTCCAAAATCTTCTTAGCAAGGTCCCCGCAATTTACAGAAGAGGAAGATATGTCGTATCTATCACCGTTCTTTACTATCAGAATGACGTTTTCAACGTCCGCGAGGAACTTCGGAAGGAATCTTCCCACCTCTGGGAAACCCTCATAGAAAACCAATTGAAAATCATTCAATTTCTCAGCTCTTGTCAAAAGCTCTTTTGACAGAGTTTTTGCAAATTCTTCCGATAACTTTTCGATTATGGAGCTCTGACTTTTCACTTTATCTAGAAGGTTCAAAATCCTCTTTTCCATCTCATCCATAGACGTTGTGAGAACTACTGAGAGTTTTTTCAAAAGATCCACTCTTTTTTCGTAATCCTTTATAGCCCTCTCCCCTGCGACATAATAAACCCTTGTGAGGTTTCCTTTGACCTTCTCCGTATCCACAACTTTCACGATACCTATGTTACCAGTGTTTTGAACATGAAATCCTCCACAGGCGGATAGATCGAAATCACCGATCTTCACGATTCTAACTTTCCCCTCGATCTTTTCACTGATCGGCTTCCTGAGATTGAGTTTTTCTGCTTCCTCGCGATCTAAGAAAAGTACCTCAACAGGAATACATTCCTTTATCACATCGTTCGATAGTTTTTCCGCTTCTTCGAGAGTTTCTTTGGTCAGAACGGGAACATTCAAATCTATCGATGAATAAACTTCTCCCATATGGAATCCCACCGTGTCCACATCTGCCACTTTAACGAAAGCAGCAGATAGAATGTGCTGGGCTGTGTGTTGACATGCTATATCTTTTCTTCTTTCCTCATCGATGATGTAATCAACCTCACCAGCGGGGATCTCTTCTTTCAAAAAATGAAGGATTTTCCCATTTTCTTCCTTCACCTTCACAACATCGACACCAGCAATCTTTCCTCTATCTCCGAGTTGACCACCTTTTCCATCTGGATAAAAAGGACTCTCACTGGAAACGGCGACGAAGAGATCTCCTTTTTTGAAAACCTTCTCCACTATCATACTATCTCCTCCAATAATAGGATAACCCATCGGTTTCAATTGTCCAGTATGTTGAATCTAAAAAATCCTAAAAAATGAGGGTTGAGGATATCAGGTTGCCAGGCTGGATCGGCGTTCAAAAGATCTCTCCATTTAACCTTTCTGAGTTCTCCTCCACCCTCAACAGGGCCCGTGTGGTACACAACCCATCCTTCATCGTCGGTGAGTCCCAAATTTCCTATGTATATCATCATGTGAAATGGAAATGATACATCCTGAGGATGAAAATAGATCATTATGTCCCCCGGTAACGCTTCCTCAACGTTTTTCGTTACAAAGGTCAAGTTGTATTCCTTGAGATACCTAGAAGAGGCAAAATAAGAAAAATCCTGAGATCCTTGAAAAGGAGGTGAGACTATTCTAAACGGTTTATCTCCTACTATTGGTATATTGGGATAATTGTACTTTTGAACATCCTCGAAGATGGGGCCAGTGTAATTCATCTTCTTGACCCACAGGTTGTTGTGGACACGCAGAGCTTCTATAAAGCAAAATCTCACGAAACCGGCACAATCTCTCTCTTCCTCCCGCCATCTGGATGTTTCTGAGTAATAGAGGGAGTTAGCTATGTGTATAAACCAGTTTCTGAAGTTCCAGGCATCTTTTCCTCTCAACTCCATTGAATCGGGAAATCCATCTCCATCTTCATCTTCCCTTGATGGTAAAATCTTCAGTATCACTTTCTCTACTCTTCTGAAGATACCTCTACCTTTGAAAATCAACTGGATCTTTTCATCACCTGGTTTCACACTCTTGATGATCAACCTATCCCTTTCCCAAAATAAATCTTTCTCTGGATGCGATGAAACCTGTGATACTCCTACAAAGTACCCATTTATCGAGAGATCCGATACATCTTTCACAACGAATGTTCTTCCATTCAATTCAACGTGGAACATCAGATGATTTATTACTTCCTCCGTCGCTAGAAATCCTATGAGAATCAAGATATAGACGTATATCTTCATATTTCACCTCTTTCAGAAATTTCTCCAAGTAGAATCTATGAAGACCATCCAGATCTTGAGGTCTAATTTCTAAAACAGTCATTATGAAACCTTCTTCAAACCATTTCGGTAACTCGTAATTCTCCTGAAGAACCCAATGAAGAAGCTCATGGATAATGATTCTTTCGAACAAACCTTTTCTTTTCAATACCAAGAAAGGCTGTACGATTATTACACCATCAGAATACAAACCACCCATTCTATAAGTTTGACCCGTGATATCGTGAAATTCTTCCAAAGATCGCGCTTCGTATATTACGACATCTTTTTCAGGTATTCTCAAATTCCATTTTGCACATATTTTGTAAAAGCTGTGTCGTAAGTCCTCTGGTAGATCTTTCAGAGTGTAAAAAGCTCCGAATTCATTTACCGATAACAAGAGTATCAGAAGAAGTACTACCATAGAACCCTTTTGTATACATGGGATAGATCCTTGAGGGTAACACTTTGAACGTTCCACTCGCCGTCACTCTCCAATAGTATTCAACCTTTCCATTGGTGTAGTGATACATGAAAAACGCCACCCTGTCGTCGTGCACTTCCATGGCTGTATACCAGTATTTCCATGCGTAATACCAGTAATAAGAGAACTTGTAAGACTCCTCCTTATACATGATCTTTTCTCTATATCTATCAAGAATCTGAGCACAGGATGGGAAGAAATCTTCCAAAACAAGGAAGTCTCCTATTCCATCTTTTAAACGGACAACCGTTTTCATTATATCTCCAACTTTTGGAGTTATCTTTTCTTCCCTGAATAGGATTTCATAAAAACCAGCAGAGAGGATATTCTGGGTATTACCTATAAAAGCCACCTCTCCATACATCAACAGCTTTCCATTTTCCCACCCTAGAAACCTTCCTTTTGGTATCAGGGGTATCTTCTTCCATGTGTTGCCCGATAATAGGTAGTAAGCGTCCTCACCTTCTGCCACGTATGTGTCGTCTTCAAGGATGTAGATTTTTCTTACACCCTCTGGAAGCGTGACCTTCCTGCCGTCGACATCCAATGTTCTTTCAAACACACTCATTTCCAGCTTTACAAGTGAAGACGTAAAATCAACTTCTCTTATTTTCAAAGGAACGTAATCTGCATCCAAAGGTAAGAAAGCATCTACGATGGATGTTTCGCTCCCTGTTTCAGTCAACACTTCGTATCTTTTATAGAAACTCCGCTCTATATCGAAACCCTCCGTTACTTTCCTTTCAGGTACCTCAAAGTAGGACATCCTCACTTCAACGATACCGCTACCATCCAAAACGATCACTTTTTTATCATCGATGGATACTTTCTCACCTGGTTTCAAGGATGTATAATCTCCGTTCTTCAGAAGCCTTATATCGGATTTCCCCAAATTCTCTGAAACTTCTAGGAGGCTTAGAACGGCATAAGAAGTATCCTTTGTTGAGTACCAGAACACACCATCTTTTTTCAAAAGTAGGTAATTCACCAGCCTCTTCTGCAACCCCTTCTCAATACCCCATTTGTTGAGGGCTCTAAGAAGTATCGCAGTCATTTGAACCTTTGTTAAGAAGAAATCTGTATCTAAATTCACAAACGCGACGTTTCTTCTTTCTTCAACATATTTCAGCGCTTTCTTGGTATAACTCATGGATTTCAGGGATAGAAAGATATAATCCAGTGGATCCACGGGATTGTAATTGGAGATTTCTCCATAAAGACTCAAAACGTACTCACCATACGCAGATGGATTGCTTTTCAAATAATCGATCCCTCGTTCTATGACAGTTTCAGATACCATGTATCCTGCTTTCCTAGCATAAAACAGACCTTCCATGACATAGGCCGACATGAAATCATCACTTTCATCCGTTTTCCACCAACCCCATCCTCCGTCATAGTGTTGATAATAATAGAGCCTTGCAAGGCCCTTGTTCACAATATCGTCCAAATTTTCCACGGCAATTCCTGAGAGTTTTGCTACAACAGCCGGGAAAAAGCTACTCATGGTTTGCTCCGTACATCCGTATGGATATTTTATGAGCTTCTTTATGGAATCCTGGATTATCGGCTTTAAGCTTTCAAGGCTTCTCACATAACCTTCCCGTTTCTTTCCATCGGGAAGCCTTAGAATCTCACTTCCATTGAGTATCAACAACCTGTAAAATTCACGTTTGAAAGCAAAAGCCTTTATGGGAACTTTCAAAGCAACCGCATCCTTTAGAGAGGCAGCAGCGTAGATAGTCACAGTGGAAGGCTCATCGAAGCCTGAAACACCTACCCACCAGCTGATGCTTACGGAACCATGAGGAGGAATCACAACTTCCGTTGCCCTCTCACTTAAAAGGTTTAAACCATCAGAAAGATCTATCCAAACCCTCGCTTTGGTTGCTTGATCGGTTGCGTTGTTCACAACGGCACCTATCTCCATCTTATCTCCTTCTCTGAAGAACGTGGGAAGGATTGGACGGACGTAAAAGTCTTTGGTTACCAGAACATCCAGGAATTTTTGAGCCATCTTTTCCCTACCGATTCCGTAGATTCCCATTTTCCATGTAGTTATAGTGTCAGGAAGTGAAAATACGAGTTCAACAGGAGTTCCTGCTCTTAGTGGTAAACTCGGAATCCAGAGAGCGGTATCGGGGAAATACTCCCTCACGTTTATCTTAGCAGCTACTCCTTCATCCTTTTCAGATAAAAACATGTGGTCTTTTTTCTTTTTCATCAGCACCAATAATCTTTCTCTCTCTTTATTTCCTCCAGGAATGTTAGCGTAGGGTAAATACCTATAACCACTATAAATTTCCACGCGCGGCTCTTTTAAATCGGGGTAAAGAAACCTTTCAAAATCAGGCGGCTTTTGCCCAACCATGGAATAAATCGCTTCATCAACCATGGTTATTGTTACATCCAGATCCGTATCCGTGTTGAAAACGATCTTCACCTTTTGACCGGGTTCATATTTACCTCTATCGAGGTTTACTGAAAATTCTGCCAGTTTTTTGTTTGGAACAACGGGTATTTTGAACTCTTTTTTTCTCCAGTACGTACCTCTTTCATACGTATAAAACCTGAAAAACAGGTTGTTCTCAACGATTCTTTCTGGTATTGTGAATTTAAAAATGTTCGTTCCTTCCTTCAAATGCACAAATTTCAAGTAATACGTTTCCACTCCTAAGATGGTCAAAAGGGCTGGCATTTTCTTGGGAGATATCACAGTTATTGTCATTTCATCACCGACGGAGTATTTGACTTTATCCTTATCCCTGAAAATCATGAGATTTCTGACATGCCATTTTTCTCCCAACGCGCCACTCCATACATAAATGAAGGCAGTTTTTTTAGCTTTTCCAAAGGCTACTTTTAATCTGTACATATCAACCTCTTCCAACGTCAAATCTATGAAAAGATCTCCATCTATCACCTGGTACTTCCCGTATATTGTGTCGTTCAAAAAAACAGTGGCTGTTCCATTCAAAGGCTTTCCCTTTAAATCAGTTATCGTTATATGTATCGTAGATGGAACTCCAGGAGGTATATCGTAGAAGGATTTATCGAAGTTTATGGAAACGTTATCTGCGTGTACTCTAACTCTTTTGGTTTCCTCAACTTGCCTTTGACTGGTATCGACTGCTATAACGTTTATACTGTACCAACCATCGAAACCTTCTTTTATTCTGACAGGGACTTCTATGTTTCCATTTGAATCGGTGTAACCCACACCGTAATAGACCATTTTTGACTCCTCATCGTACCAGAATCCTTCGGGATTGCTGTAAACGTAATAGGCTACTTCCGCATTCACAACGGGTTGTCCATTGAAATACGACACGTTTATCAGGTATCTTATAACATCTCCAGAAATGTATTCATTTTTATCTGTTTCTATAGTTATTTTGTATTCTGGCTTTCTGTACTCTTCCACAAGGAAACTGTGCTTATACTTTCCGACCCCCTTCACATCTATTTCGATCCTGTATATACCGACCGGTGCCGTATCGCTCAGCTTGTAATCCCCCCAGAAACCTCCAAAATCGTTCGTTTCAAAATTTTCAAGGAACAGTTCGTTGAAATTTGGATCTCTTATGGTAACCGAGACTTTTCTTCCCTCCAAAGGTGTAAAAATACCACTTTCCTTTTCGATAATGGTTCCCCTGAAATGAACTGTATGGCCAGGTCTGTAAATCGGCCTGTCGGTTATAAAGAAAAGTTTCGAAGGCTTCTCAGAAACTCTTCTCCATAACCTTGTGTAAGCGTATGTTCCATCCTTTTCGAGTAGAATATTATCTGAAATTTCATTCATCACAACCATTCCATTATCATCGGTTACAGCCTTTTCAAGGACATTTCCTTCTGAATCGATGAGATAAACCTTTGCCCTTCTCACCGGCATACCATCTTTTGTGTTAAAAGCGAATAGATGTATCTTCCGTCCATCAACGAATACCATAAAATCCAGGTCTGTTATGGTAACCAACACCGCATCTTCTGTCCCTCCATATCTATCCTTCAAAACACACAAATACAATCCTGGCGCCACAAAAGGTATATCCACTCTTCCCTGCTCGTTCTCTCCAACGACGTAACTTGCTGCAAGTTCGGTATCCAGATCTCTGTAATACACCGTCTCATTTTTCAGAGACTTTCTGAGAATTTCCAGATAGGAATTTTTCACCTTGTATATGAAAAGTAGATATCTTTCTTCGTCATTTTTGTAAACACCCAAACTGTCATGGGGAAGTTTTATCACTGTGGGACCGGTTATGAAGGCTGAGAAACTGAGGATGGGCCATAGAGTTATTAAAAAAAACACGATCGTAAGTTTTTTTAACATTAAAAGACACCCCCAAATTCAGAGAGAAACAACCCTGTTCTTTCCCTTGCTCTTTGCCACATAGAGAGCTTCATCAGCTTTTGCTAGAAGATCTTCTGGCGATTTAATTCCCTCTTTAGGAAATGAAGAACAGCCAAAACTCATGGTTATTTTCACACCATCAAAATCGTATCTTTCCACAATTTTTCTCAATTTCTCCAGAGCTAAGACGGCCTTATCAGGCGATGTGTTGGGAAATATTATCGAGAACTCCTCTCCTCCATACCTTCCCACCACATCCGAGAACCGGGTGTTCTCTCTGAGAATTTTTCCAACGCTCTTCAAAACACTATCACCTGTCAGATGTCCATACCGATCGTTCACTTTCTTGAAGTTATCGATGTCACACATGGCAACGGATATCACACCACCATACCTTCTGACTCTGCTGAATTCTTCATAGAGTCTCTCCATGAAGTACCATCTCGAGTACAAACCCGTCAAGCTGTCATACATACTTTTCTGCCTATAAAGGGAATTCCTGAGATTGAGGAGCAGGAGGTTTTCCACAAATTCCACGAGTTCTACCATCTGCCATACTGTCGATTTATCCACCTTTATGTTTCCAAGGTTGACACACATCCTGAGGAAGTGTTCGTCATCTATTCCGTCTTCAAGACATATCTGCAGCGGATTGAAGGATATGGTATCTTCCTCCAGTTTGTTCGCTCTTCCGAGTCTGAAACTGCATACCTCCTCTGATTCTCTGGTCAGTATCTTCATTATGACACCTTCATAGGGAACGAAATCGGCGAGTTTGTAAGCCATTATCTCTAGGATCCGTGTGATTTCAAATTCAGGTCTTGATGCTCTGAGAGTGCTCAAAACATCCACTTTAGAGATAGTGGTTATTCCAGGTTCGTATTCTATGAAATTCTTCAAATATTTCGAAGCCCCTTCGTAACCTATCTCATCATATATAGCGATTGCCTTCCTGAAATATCTCTCCGCCTTGAAACTCTTCCCAAGTTTTGAGTAAAATCTACCAAAGGCTTCATAAACCTGTGCCAGAGAAAGCCTAACACCACTTTCTGCGTTCCTCTTTTCAAGGTCATAGAGAAAGTTCTCAAATCCTTCAGGATCTAAAAGAGCAAGTTTTTCCGCAAATATAACGGCAATTTCTTCATTAAAGTAAACGATCTTCTCTTCCAACCGTACCTTCCACACCTTTAAAAACTCTTCATCGTCCGAGGCCAGTATCATATCTCTGAAATTCCTGAAAACTGGATAATCGAAAGCTGGATCATTACTTTTTTTCAGGATTTCTCGTGCTTTTTCAAGATCACCGCTGTATGCAAGACACGTCACCTTAGCCCTTAGAGATCTATAAGCAATACCGGCTCTTTCCTCTATCTTGTACTCAACATCGAAATCTTCTAAAGCTTCTTCGGGTTCTCTGTTGTAACAGTGATAATTTCCTTCGAGGAAATAGGTATATGCCAGTATGTCCTCGTTCTCCAAGAAATGACAGAGTTTCCTCAATTCCGATAACTTTTTGAAGAAATCACCGACATCACTGGAATACAATGCTATCCATGCTAGATTCGCTTGTGGTGCCAACATGCTGTTTGGATCTTCCAAGCTCTTAGCGATTTCAAGAGCTTTTATGTAATACCTCTTGGCCAGATTCAGATTCAACATGGTGGATCCGTAATTCACATAAACGCTCATTAAAACATCGAGGAAAGATTCCCTTTCTGCTATCTCCAGGGCTTTGATCAGAGAATGTTCATCGTTGAATAGCGAGGACAAATAGAGATGATACAGAGCCTCGTAATAGGAGAAGTTCTTGTGGAGTCTATGAAAACTTTTGATGATTCTGTCACCCATATCCACAATGCTTCTGTCAGGTACTCCTCCCCGCCTCACATGGCATCTCAGTATCGCCACTATTGCCTTGAATTTCTCGAATGAAGTAAGCCCTTCGGATCTTTTCTGAAACTCTTTCAGAATCGCAGCAGGATTTCTGGAGAAACTCTCCTGGAGAAAATTCCAATACCAGTAATATTCCTTACGTGGTAATTTGAGATCCTTTATGGAGGGTATCCTACCAAGCCTGGTGAACAGTTTTATCTTCAAGGATACAACTGAGTAAGATTCTCTATTCCCAAGTAACTCTTCCACGATCTTCAATAGTTCCAGAAATTCCTTGCTCTTCTCATACTTCCAGAAATCCCTTCTGATGTAGTTTATTACTCTGACAATTCCTGTAATTTCCTTTCCAAGCATGGCGCTATGGTATATCAATTTCACAGGACTGGCAACTTCCAAGAATTTCTCGTGAATAGCTCTTCTTTTTTCGTCAGGAATCGTGTTATAGAAGTGTTCCCATACCTCTTTAAGTATGAACCTGTGACCGATACTGGTATGGAGGATCAGGTCCTTACTCTCCAGTGTTTCAACGATCTTTTTGTAATCTTCATAGGACCTACCCGTTATGGAGGATAGATGATGCAGTTCTTTGTCCGTGAATTCCTGTCCCAGTATCGCCATCTCACCTGCTACAATTCTTGTGGTTTCATCGATATCCTCGAGATGCTCCTTCAGGAAATTCTGAAAGTTCAATCCCTCTATAGTTCCTTTGGTAAGACGCCATGTTCCATCCTTTTCCTCGATGTAATCCCTGTTTATCAGGTACTTGATTAATTCAATAGCGTATCCTGGTAACCCTTTACTCAATTTTTGAACAAATGCCACGAGTTCCTTTTCAATCTCACCTTTCAGGGTTGTCCTTAAAAGCTCTCCCATCGTTTCTTTTGAAAATGGTTTTATCTCAACGGTTTCATCTGCTATCCTCGTTTCCTTAATGGACGCTAAGATCACGATCACAGGTACTCTGGGTTTGAAATCTTCCTTGAGTTGCGTTATGAGAGCTTTTAACCTCAAATCCACATTTTGATAATCATCGATTAAAATAGCGATCTTATCTAGAAAGCTCATTTCCTCCAACATGGTTATAATATCGCCTTTTTCAGTTGATCCACTTTCTTTTCTCAAGAAATCAAGGAAATCCTCGAAGGAACTGATTTCCAAGGTTGTGTAACCCTCTCTTTCCAGATCTTCTTTGAGAACGCTGAGCAAAAACGTTTTTCCTACCCTTTGCGGTCCTATCAGCTCCATCACATGAACTTTTCTTCTCTTCTCATACGAGGATATGATCTCCAATATCCTTTTTCTCTCAGGTCTATCGATGTAAGGGGTTGTGAAAATCCTTCTCAGGTATCCAGTATGCTTTATCGGAACGAAGTGAAGGGTTCTATCCTGGGGATTCTCTTTTACAAAGTCCGGTATTTTCTCCCCCAAACTCTCCAGGAATTTTCCAAAAACGTAAACCGTCGAACTTGGATACATCTTTTCATCTTCTAGGAATTCGGGAGCTATGAATACCTCTTCAAGATCTTCAGGCACTTTTCGAGGGCAATGGAAAGAAGGTATATAGAGAAAGGTGTTGCCTTTCAGAAAATCGCTCTTTCCCAGAACGGGTACAGGTAGCTTGACATGGATAAGATCCCTTAACAGATCGTATACCCATGTTTTGAAAAGAAGCGTATTCATATCTTTCAGGGATAGAGGTTCCTCTCCTCCATAAGGATAGATCAGGACGAACTTATCTTTCTCAACGAAATAAGAATCCGGTAAAAGTACTTTTTCTAGATTCAGTCTTTTCAATTTTGGAAATATCTCCATAAAACAATTGAACAGGTCCTTCTTTAGAAACCTAACCCTTTTGTAGGTGTCATTATCCTTCGCAAGGTATTCATCACCTATGTAGGTCTTCCTTAAAAGTCTCACTAATTCCACTTTGCCCACCTGCCATCAAGGAAACCGTAAGAGGAATCACCTCTTTAATTATTTCAAAAATATCCGCATTTTCAAATGTTGCACCAGCGGCTCTTGGATGTCCACCTCCCCCGAGCTTCGATGCAACTTCACTCACGTTGAACCAATCCTTAGATCTAAAGCTGACATGAATTTTTCCCTTGGGATATTCCATGAACAGGATAGCAGTCTCCACACCCCTTATCGACCTCAATTCTCCGACAAATCCACTACTATCTTCGTCCGTGCAGTTGTATTTTTTATACATTTCATAAGTTATATAGGAGTAGACGAGTTTCCCATCTAGATCCAACTCCATCTTATCTAAAACTTCTGCAAAAAGTCTGAATTGTTCTACCCTTCTGTTTTCAAGTATCATTTTAGATACAAAGTGTGGATCCGCCCCTAGCTTTACCAGTTCATAAACGTCTCTAAAAACACGCGAGTCAGTGTTCGAAAATCTGAAGAAACCCGTATCAGTCGCTATACCCATATAATTGATCGTTGCCAATTTTTCATCGTAAGGAACCCCGAGTTCCATGTTCAACCTATAAATCATTTGAGCAGCTGATGCGAAAGTTGGATCAACCCAATTCACATTTCCAAAGTAAGTATTGGTCACATGGTGATCGATCACACAGGTCCTTTTCCTAGATAGCAGAGGTAAGAATCTACCCACCCTTTCAGGAGATGATGAGTCGACAACGACGATTAGATCAGGCTCATAATCTGTTAAAGACTCATACGGTTCGATCCTTTTGACTTCTTCGAGTTCGTAAAAGAACCAGGGGATCGTGTAGTCGATCGATCCTTTTACCGTTTTCCCAATCCTCTCTAAACCTATCACCAAGCTCAGGACAGAACTCACATCGTCTCCATCTGGCATTACATGACCGAGAACCAGTATCTTCTCAACTTTTTCTATTTCAGATACTATCCTCATCAAGTGTTTCATTTCATCACCTCCAAAGCTACTTGAACTATGGACGCGAATTTATCTTTTACCATCTTGGTAACTTTTATCACCTCTTCGTGCGATAGAGGTGTTTTTAATATACCAGCCGCCATGTTGGAAACACACGATAAGATCAACACTTTCATACCACAGTGTTTTGCTGCTATAACTTCCGGGACTGTTGACATTCCCACAAGATCCGCTCCAAGTTTTTCAAACATTTTTATCTCCGATGGTGTCTCGTAACTAGGTCCCATGACCGCAATGTAGACACCTGTTTTCAAAGGTTTCACTTTCAAAAGTTCTTCAAGCCATTCTCTATCCACAGGTGATGACATATCGGGGAACCGCGGGCCTATTCGCTCATCGTTTCTTCCTCTCAAAGGATTTGTAAACATGAAGTTTATGATATCTCGTACAGCCACGATATCACCTGGTTTGTACATTCTGTTTATTCCTCCTGCTGCGTTCGTTAGAAGAAGACGTTTCACCCCCACAGCCCAGGCCAGATATATCGGGAACGTCACCCTATCGATCTGATGACCTTCGTAATAATGGAATCTCCCTTTCATGATCATCACTCTTCTTCCAAAGAGCTCTCCAAACACTAACTTTCCCTCATGTCCTTCCACCGTTGTTGTGGGGAAATCTGGTATATCTTTATAATCGACTATCAGTGGGGAGGAAACTTTCTCACTCAAAAATCCCAAACCCGATCCCAGAACAACCAGAACTTCCGGTTTGAACGATTTCAGCTGATCCGTTAAGAAATCCTTTGCATTTTTCAACTCCTCGAGAGTCAAATGGATCCCTCCTTGTTAGATCATCAAAACTATTATACTCTTTCACTGGGAGGTGACAGCATTGTATCCCAGGCTCGTTATAAACAGAAAAGAAATAAAAGAAAATGCAAGAAAAGTTGTAGAAATAGGGAAAAGATTTGGCATAGAGATTGTTGGAGTTACAAAAGTGAGTCTAGGTGATCCCAATGTGGCAGAATGTATGAAAAAAGCAGGCATAGAGGTTTTGGGTGAATCGAGAATTCAGAATATAAAGAGATTGTTGAAAGAAGGTATAGAAGGACCATTTATGCTTTTGAGGATTCCCATGATCAGTGAGCTCAAAGAAGTTATAAAATTGGTTGATTACGTTCTGGTTTCCGAAAACTCCGTGGTGGATAAACTGGATGAAGTTGCTGAACTTGTGGGCAGAACAGTGAATGTAATATACATGGTTGACCTTGGAGATTTGAGAGAAGGTGTCTGGTACGAAGAAGCTGTGAATGAAATATCGAAAGTTACACACAAAAAGAACATCAACCTCGTAGGAATTGGTACCAATCTTGGTTGCTACGGGGGAGTACTTCCCACGATTGAAAACATGCAGAAACTCGTTGAGATAAAGGAAGCTGTGGAGAAGAGAATCAAAAGACGTATCGAAATCGTATCGGGAGGTAGTACCGTAACTTTGAAGCTTTTAGAAGATGGAACGATCCCTGACGGTATAAATCAATTGAGGATAGGAGAAGCCATAGTCCTGGGAACGGACGCAACTGGTGGAAGGAAGATACCATGGCTCAGTGACGAGACTGTAATTTTAGAGGCTGAAGTTGTTGAAGTCAAAACGAAACCCTCAGTCCCCGTTGGTGAGATAGGGTTCGATGCTTTTGGAAGAAAAAAACATTTTGAAGATAAAGGATGGAGAAGGAGAGCGATATTGGCGATTGGAGAGCAAGATATAGATCCCATGGGATTGCACCCTATAGATGAAAAATTGGAAGTACTTCATGCATCAAGTGACCATACGATCGTTGACATAACGGAATCCGATGATGATTACAAACCGGGAGATATAATGGAATTCAAGTTATCTTACGGGGCTCTTTTAAGGGCGATGACTTCACCGCATGTTGAGAAGATCTACGTGTAGTGGTAGTATTTTTCATGAACCACTTTCTAAAATATGAGTCAAATTAAGGAGGAGGAGAATGAACGAAAAGCAACTAGTTGAAGCTCTTAAACGCGGCGAAAAATGGGCATACGAAAAGCTTTACAGCGAATACGCTCCGAGGATAGGAAGTGTCGCAAAGAGTTTCTTAGGAGCCGACGATGTAGACGATGTGGTTCAAGAAGTTATGATAAGGATTTTTAAGGGAATAAAGAAGTTTCGTGGAGACTCCCAGCTTTCCACATGGATCTACAGAATAACCGTTAACGTTTGTAAGGATATGCTGATGAAATATAAGAAAAGGAGAGAGATTCTAACAGATTTTTCCGAAAGCGAGGAAGGACCCTACTACCAACCGAAAGCTCATGAAGATGTTTTCAGAGATACCTTCAACGAGATCACAATTGAAAAGGTTTTGAAGGCCATAGAAAGGTTATCACCTGAAGATAGACTTTTGATAAAACTCAGGGATATAGATGAGTTGAGTTATGAGGAGATTTCGAAGATAATGGGAAAACCTCTGGGAACGGTGAAAAGCAGGTTGCATTACGCAAGGAAAAGACTGAGGGAAATATTAGAAGAAGGTGAGAAGAGTGTGGAACGATCGTCTCAACAGAATACTTGATGGTGAAGAGAAGATCGACGAAAGCGATGAAAATCTGAAAAATGAACTGACGATCTACAAAAGGATAATAGAGGTTTATTCCATGAAGTTAGATTACAGACCGAGTGATAACCTGAAAGATAAAATACTAAAGAAGATAGAGAAAAGAAAGAAGTTGCCGATACTCGTTTTCTCCACAGCTGGGATAACCGCTCTCTTTTTGATACTATTTTTTCAGTTCTTTTTCACCACATCCCCCAATCCTTCCTCCTCAATTACAAGAATTCCCAACGAGGTTAAATTGAATGAAGGGAGTGTTGTTTCGTTTCCTAACGATCTTGTGGAAGTTTTGAAAACGATAGAACTCGTAAGCGATGGTTTCTGAGGTGAGAATATGAAGAAAACCCTCATGGTTACGATCGTAACCCTGTTACTCCTTCATCTTTTTGCAGAGAACATCGTGGATCTGTGGAAAAGGGTATCTTATCATTCAAGAAGAGTCCTGATAGAAACCGGAATATCATCACGTGTCAGACTCGAAGAGATATACAAATGGATGGGAAACAAGCTCGTTTTCGTTCTGGCTCCAAGCAGTGTGATCTGGTTCAGAACGAATGGAAAGTGTTATCTCGGGGAAGCTTACAATCTCAGAAGATCTCCCCTCGAGATTCTTGATCTTGAAGATCTAGCCTTGAGGGATATCGAGAAAGCAAAGTACACTGTGGTGAACAAAGGAGAGTATTACGAAATAAGTTTTGAAAAGAATGGTAAGTATCTGATATTCCTGGATAAAACGGGTATCCCCATAAAGATAAAGAGAGATTATATGGGAACCGTGAGTGAACTGATATTCGAGTACAGAGAGCCTATAGATAAACCTCCAGATGAGATCCTGAGCAAACTTTCCCTTGACGAGTCCGAGATATACCTTCCCAAACCTTTAATGGCCCTTCTTCAAAATTTCAGATTCTTTCGGATCCAGAATTACAAAGGTAACATGGAGATTTACGGTATCATGAAGAACGGTGCGAAGGTAAGGATATGCTTTGGAACAACTCCTCCTTCCACAGGAACCCTGACTATAGAACTCAACAACATGAAACTCTTCATTGTGACAGATGAAAAGACTTTGGAGACGATAAAGGAGATCATTCACAAATGAAAGCGGTAATAATTGATGGGTACGTGGATGAACCGGCTCTTCTTGGTGTTCCCCCGTACATCAGCCCGTGCGTTAGGTATTCAGCTGGGGTTTTCAGAAAATGGGGTGTGGCTTACGATTATTTCACCATAGACACCATAAGAAGAGAGAACCTCTGGGAATCCTTCAACAACTACGACTTGCTTCTTCTGATATGTGGCCTCACGGTGCCAGGCCATTACGTTGGTGGAACACCGATCACTCCTGGAGAGATTGTGAGGATCTTCAGGTCGAACGAAAAACCTCTCAGGATTCTTGCAGGCCCTGTTACCCTCGCCTATACCATGAGAGGAGGTTCTTTCGCTGAAATCTTGAAAGGTCTAGAAGCGGATTTCCTGGTGAGAGGAGATGTTGAAGCTTTTTTGGAAAGTTTCTTCGAAGGTGAGCCCGATGAGAACAAAAGGAGTGATTACAATCTCATCGATGAAATAGCCCATTTAGGTGCAGAGGTTGTGAGAAAACACCCGAAATTTCCATTCATCATATGCGAGATGGAACTATCCAAAGGATGTGAGAGATCCTCATATTGTTCTTTCTGCACGGAACCTGTTCTGCATGGAAGGTTGAAGTCAAGGAGTGTCAAGGGTGTGCTGAGAGAGATGAAAGAGCTGTACAAAGAGGGATGCAGAGCTTTCAGGTTTGGAAGGACCGCTAATATCTTTGCTTACGGCTCTGATTGGAACCATTGGAAGCCCTGTCCATCAGTTCTAGAAGAGCTCTTTTCGGAAGCTCGAAAAATTGCACCAGATGCCATCATTCACAACGATAACGCCAATCCCTCTTATATGATCGAGTATAGAAGAGAAACAGTGAAGATATTGGAGACTATAGTCAGATACAACACCGAAGGGGATATTCTCTCTTTCGGAGTTGAGAGTTTCGATGAAGAGGTCCTCAAAAAAAACAACATAGGATCTTCCCCAGAGGACGTTTTGGAAGCTGTGAAAATAGTGAACGAGATCGGTGGTGTTCGAGTAAATGGAGTTCCGAAGATCCTACCGGGTATAAATCTTCTTTACGGTTTGATAGGAGAAAGTCCTGAAACATATAGAAAAAACTACGAGTACCTTAAGAAAATTTTGGATAAGGGTTATCTTGTGAGGAGGATAAACATACGCCAGGTGATGATCTTTCCTGGGACACCTCTTCACAGATACTACAGTATGAGGCGATTCAGGATGAACAAATCTCTCTTCAAAAAGTGGAGAGAGAAAATACGAGAGGAGATCGACAGGCCTATGCTCAAAAAAGTTTTTCCAGTTGGAACGGTTTTAAAAAGGGTTATACCCGAATATAAAAAGGGAAAATTGACTTTCGGAAGGCAGCTTGGAACTTATCCAATTCTCATTGGTTTTCCAGGAAGCTTTGAAAAACCTGTCGATGTTCTCATAGTGAATCACGGGAGAAGATCGATTACAGGCATTAGGTATCCTGCTTCCATCAATTCCATGACAGTCGAGGAACTTGAGATGATACCTGGAATAGGTAAAAACCTTTCGAGAAAGATCATCCTCGAAAGGCCATTTAAAGATTGGAAAGATGTAGAAAAAGTTTTAGGGTCAAATTTAACCAGTCATTTGAAGGATCTTGGAATTACCTTATGATGATTCGTATTCTTCAACGAAATCGTACCAACCCGATCCCACGTTGAACACAGCGTAATCATTCTCGATTTTCACAAAACTCACATCCGATCTAACCTCAGCCTCACCATTTTCTATCAGCTTTTTCCCTCCTTCCTTGATTTTGTACCATCTTCCAAAAATTGGAATATAAATCTCAGCAGTTGTATTGCAGGGAACGTGTACCGATATTCTGAAATATCCTTCATTTTTCTCCCACGACACGCTGATTTCTCCCCTTACGGTGTTCAACCTTACTTTCACGAACTTCATATCATCTGGAACAAAGGGTTTTACTCTGAATCTTCCCCATCCAGGATCGAGGAGTGCTATTCCCCCTAGGGTTCTGTAGAACCACGTGTCAACGCTTCCGAACATTATGTGATTGTGTGAGTTCATACCGCTTCCTTCTAGTTTTTCCCATCTTTCCCACAGAGTGGTCGCTCCTTCCTTAATCATGTAACCAAACCCTGGATAACTTTCCCTGGTTATAACTCTGTAAGCCATATCTGGCCTTCCATATTCGGTGAGAACGTCGAATATATATCTTGTTCCTACTATACCTGTGTCGAGGTGGGAATCGTGCTCTGTCTCCATCAATCTCACCAAGACCCCAAAAACCTTCGCCAGGACATCATCAGGAGCCATCCTGAGATACAGCGGAAGTGTGTTGCACGTTTGACTCGTTGGCGTGGAATCTACCGGGCTTAACTTTGTTCCTTCGTAGAAATACACATCACTTTTCACCTGTTCAACATACTTTTTTCTCAAAAACCTTTCGTTGAAAGATTCTTTTATACTATCCGCTAACTCCCTGTATTTTCGATGATCTTCATCTCTTCCCAAGACCTTCGCTATTTCAGAGAGAATCAAGACATCGTGGTAATAGTACCAAGTTGCCGTGAATTCAACAGGTGTTCTCTTCGGAAAGATCGATCCTGGAGGGCACCAATCACCGTATTTTCCCAGATTTTCGATTATTCCATCTCGAGAGTTTTTCCTCAAAAATTCAACGTATCTCAACATGTTTTTATAGTGCTCTTCGAGAACTCTTGTATCTTTGTAGTAAATGTACATATACCACGCTATGGTTATGTAAGCAGTTCCCCAGGCAGGATCGGCTGGATAAAAAGACCAATAGGGTGGAACGACATCGGATAAACTTCCATCTTCCTTCTGCGATAGTTTCATATCCATCAAGTACTTCGTATAAAATTGCGCCATATCGAAGTTGTGAATGGCTTCTTCCGCTGAGAGTTGAGCATCACCCATCCAACCCATTCTCTCGCTTCTTTGAGGACAATCCGTGGGTATGCTCATCAGATTGCAGAGTTGACCCCACACGACGTTTTGATGTATCTTATTTATCATCTCGTTTGAGCAGTAAAAGTCTCCCACTTTTTTGACATCGGTGTGAACGAAACATCCCTCAACACTTTCGAGAGATGGAACTCCAGGGTATCCTGTTATCTCAACGTATCTGAATCCGTGGTAAGTGAATCTTGGTTCATAAATTTCGATACCTTCACCTTTCAATATGTAAGTATCCAGAGCTCTTGCCTTGAGGAGGTTCGAAGTGTTGATCGTTCCATCATCGTTTAGAACCTCTGCGTACCTTATCTTCACTTCAGTACCTCTTGGACCTTTTACATAAAGTCTGATCCATCCCGTGAAGTTTTGACCGAAATCGTAAACGTAGATCCCAGGTTTTGGACTCCACATCCTCACAGGTTTTAACGTATCTGTCACCTTTATAGGGGGCATGAGCTGAGCTCTAAGCTTTGGCCCTTCAGTCACTACGGCACTTTCCCAATCGGAATCGTTGAAACCTGGTTCATCCCATCCAGGCATCTCCAACCTGGCATCGTACAGCTCACCATGAAAGATACCATTCTCCATCAAGGGACCATGCGATACCTTCCAGCTCTCATCGGTTACGATGAATTCCCTCTCGCCATCTTCATATTCAATCAGTATCTGGAGTATCAACTTTGGATGATCGTATCCATAAGCTTTTATATGTCTTCCATTTCCCAGGATGACACCTATCGCGTTCTTTTCCTCAATAAGACCTGTTATATCGAAAGTTGAATACAACGCTATTTTAGAGTAATCGGTCTGTCCAGGATCTAAAACGTTGTTTCCCACTTTTCTCCCGTTCATTCTGAGTTCATAAAGTCCTAGACCACACACATACACTCTTGCCCTTTTGACATGTTTTTTGACTTCGAACTCTTTTCTGAAGTAAGCTGCATAAACTTCCTTGTATTCTCCATACAGATGATCTCCCTCTGATGAGAACGTTTTGTAACTTGGTTTCCTAATCCATTTAGCAAACCAATCACTGGATTTCAAAGGTCCCATCTCAAAGAAAGCGACCTCACTGTAGGGACTGACTCTTTCCATTTTGTCCCAGCATCTGACCCGCCAGTAATACCTTTGAAAGCTTTCAAGTTCTTTTCCTGCATATTCAACGTTCACGTTGTTATCAGATACGACCTTACCACTATCCCAAACGTCTCCTTCCTTTCTTAAAGCTTTTTCCAAGTTCGAAGATACCATTATCTGATAGGCTAGCTGTTTTTGATTTCTCTCCGAATGATCTAGCGTCCAGGAAAACCTTGGTTTTTTGATATCCAATCCCAAGGGATTTTTTATGTATTCGCATTTCAGATTTGAAATTTTAAAGCTCATGATGCTATCTCCCTCCTTCATATTCAAAATCCAACCCTAACAATCTAGAAAGTTCTTCTAGCTCATCAATCCAGTTTCCAACAGCGACCACTCTGTGTAAGCCGAATGGCGACACTTCTTTACTACCATGCCAACCGTACAGAATCGATCTAGCGTTTCTAACCTTCAGTTCTATCTTTGTTCTGCATCCTCTGTTGATCTGAGGTACATTTACCAGCTCCCCTAAAAAGGCCACCATTTTCCCTCCATTCACCAGATTTGCTGTTGTCATTACCTTTCCAAATCTGTCGTATTTAACTTCCAAAGAGACTCCCTTTCCATCCTCAGCATGACTTCTTATAATGTAAGGATACACCTCTTTACCATCGAATTTCACAGGAGCAACACAATGAGCATGAATCACCGCGTTCTTTGAAATGTCTATCACTGGATCGCTGATGAAGGAAGGTAGATCTGACAGGTACTTGAAAATGAACATAGTGAATAGAGAGAAAACATCTCCTTCACACGCTGCTGTATACCTTCGCTGTTCATGAGAATGAATTTCAAACAAGGATAAATCGGTAGCAGTTTTCGGGGGTGTAAAAACAATTGTGTCTGGGTAGGGATAAAACAAGAAGGGGACAAGAGCCCCCCAAGGAAACAGAAAGGAGGTTCGATTCATGCAAGACATCACCGAAAGGATTTTAGCACATATCAGGGAGAAGGTAAAAGAGATTGGAGGAAATGATAAAGGAAGAACGGCGAGCATACCT
>Ga0190361_1000255_pt1 | contig 22272 bp, 29 predicted proteins | sample 48721845_MG_FD_161273 | JGI IMG/M metagenome (GOLD analysis project Ga0190361, IMG submission 161273) | Hydrothermal vent microbial mat bacterial communities from Southern Trench, Guaymas Basin, Mexico - 4872-18-4-5_MG | ecosystem: Environmental > Aquatic > Marine > Hydrothermal vents >... | reverse complement strand
GAGATAATCGAAAAGGAAGGCGACATGGATATAGCCTCAAAATTATTCCTCGCTCTAGTTAAAAATCCCAGATTTATGGCAAAATTTTTATTTCATACGCCTGGTTATATTTATGATATGTTTTGATGTGTTTAAGGTAGATTTTGCGAGTGGATACACAATTAAGGCTGCTTATATAAAAACTAAATCCAATTTCTATATATGGAGCTACTACCAATAGTGATGGGAACCGTTGGGATAATCTTATACATGTTAATCCCAGGGATCTCTCTGAGCCTGGCATTATTCCCAAGAAGGGAAGACCTCGATCTGGTGGAGAGGGTGGGAATAGGTATCTTTCTCGGTATGACGACACCATTCATACAATATTTCAATGACAAGAATTTTTTTATACCCATAAATTTTACTACCACTACTGCTACGATTCTTGTTGTTACGATAATTGGACTTTTAGTGTGGCAATTGAGATTAAGGAGAATGGACTAAATTCTCTGGAAATGAAATTCATAAAAAACATTCGAGACCCAATTCATGGAACAATATCCCTGAACGAATTGGAACTTGAGATTCTGGATACGGCATATATGCAGAGACTACGCCATATAAAACAGAATGGTCTCTGTTATCTCATCTATCCGGCGATGAATTCTACTAGATTTGAGCATTCTCTTGGTGTAATGCATTTGGCTGGTTTGATGGCAGATCATCTGGGGCTGGATGAAGATGATAGAAAGAAACTGAGGGTTGCTGCTCTATTACATGATATAGGACACTGCGCTTTTTCTCATACATCGGATGATATTCTCTCTAAGAGAGGATATTCTCATGAAGAAAATTCTTCCAGGATTATCCTGGAAACGGAGATATCAGGGATTCTCAATAAATACGATCTGAATCCGGAGGAGATTTCTGATCTTATAAAAGGAAAGGGAAATCTGAGCAAGATACTTTCCTCCGAGATCGATATTGACAAGATGGATTATCTAGTTAGGGATTCGTACTATGCCGGTGTAGCCTATGGTATGATAGACCTGGAAAGAATTATCTATGGAATAAAACTGATGAATTCAGACCTTGTGGTTAAGAAAGGAAGCCTTGAGGCGGTAGAATCCCTCCTGATTGGCAGGAATTTAATGTATCAAACGGTTTACAGACATCATACTAAACGCATAGTAGAGGCAATGTTCAGAAATGCCATGGATTCCATAATAGAAAAGAAGTTGAAATATGAGAAATTCATAGAGATGGATGATATCGATCTCGTTCATAGATTGAGAAATTCTGAGGGTTATCCTCGGGAAATAATGAAGAGGATCGATGAGAGAAGACTTTTTAAGACATTTTTCCAGGAGAGATTAATCCTGATTGAAGAAAATTTCAGAAGGGATATCCTGGAAAATAGGAAGGAGATAGAGGAGGATATATGCGAGGATTTTGGTATTAAAAAAGGCTTTCTCTTGATTGACATTCCAGAAACAAAGATGTCGGAGTTCAAGATTCTCGTGGAAGATAATGGTGAATTAAAAAGGATAGATGAGGTCTCCAGTCTAGCTAAAGCTCTGGAAAAATCTGAGCGGGAAAAGTTGATGTTCTGCATCTACACCGCTCCAGAATTTCTGGATAAATTGAAGGACTTCAATGCTGAAAAGTATATTGAATTCTCTCAGACGAGGTTGGGGAGGTTTCTTTGAGAAATAGAAATTACTCCGTTGTCCCTCTTAAAATTCCATGCTCCATGCGATTAACTTTTGTTCCTCCCACTCTCAAATCATATTCAATATCTACATTCACAGTAAATGCTTCGCCAGGAGATTTTCTATCACAGATAACTCTTATTCTCTTGATTTCTCCAGGATCCAATGTTGAAATTTTACCTGGATTCCTACAACCAGAACCACTGAGAGTTATTTTAACATTCTCAATTCTTGTTCCTTCAGCGTTTATCATTACAAATTCAAGGGTATTGCCGGAATATTTAATACTTGGTTGTGGTACCAGTATCTTTTCAAAACCAGTAGCCGTAGTCATATGACCAGTATGACCAACAGATGAAAATACATAAAATATCGAGTGTATGGGATCCCAAAAAGAAACGGTAGTCATATGACCAGTATGACCAACAGAAGAGAATACCCCCAACTGCCACAAAACTATGGGTACGATAAGTAGAACCAATATCAGAATTAAAACTATGTATGGTATCAGCCATGTTAAAATAGCCCTTGCTATACTAAACCCGTGGCTTTCTCTCAATGCTATGGTAAGTGGATAAAGGGAATAGAGCATTATTAAAATCCCTAAAATCCAGCCTATTACCGGGATAAATTGTACTAGGGATATTATAACTAAAGGGGCGGTGAATAATGATATTAAATATGTCTGTGTGCTAAAGTCGCCCCCACCACCAAGAATCTTTGCTAGGATAAAAAAATCAGAGATTCAAATAAAAGTGAGATGATGATAACGATTGGGAATACAATGATGCTAAGCATAAGAGCAATTATCAAAAATGTAATATCGCCAAAAGACAAACCTCCAAAAAGCCCGAATAGGAGCCCAAATATCACACCACATATTAATCCAGCGAGTCCTACATTCTTTATTGCATCCCCCAGAGATGCCCTCTCTTTCTCAGCCCTGAACGTCTCCTTAGGATAAATCAGAGCATCCAACCAGGTTTTAAATTCCATGTTAGAATATTTAACAACAAATGGATATAAATAGTTATCGATTTTTTCTCTCAGACGAGGTTGGGGAGGTTTCTGTAACCCAAAAATGGAGCTAAGGAACACACTGGGCTATCTGGGATTGTTTTTGGAGATAAATGGAGTAATTTTACTGGCTCCCGTGCTTATTGCATTGTACTACAACGAGGATACTCTACCCTTCCTTCTCAGCTTTATCCTGTCAATATTGGTTGGACGCATACTTACGAGGTACCCACGCAGGGAATTGGACTTTGGTAATGCGATGCTACTCTCAGTAATAACATTACTTGTAGTGTCATTTTTCGGCGCCATCCCATTTTTTATGACGATGAGAGGGAGATTAATAGATGTATTGGTTGATGGATATTTTGAGAGCATATCGGGATATACGACAACAGGATTGAGTGTTATATCAAATCCAGATGGATATCCTAAGAGCGTTTTATTCGTTCGTGCACTGGCACAATGGATCGGTGGGATTGGAATAATTGTATTGTGTTTTTCCGGTCTGGTGAGGGAGGGCATATCAACGATAAGTATCTATCGATCTGAACTGGGTCTGGACCGTATACACCCCTCCCTAAGAAGGACAGTAAGGGAGATAAATAAGATATATGTTGTTTATACTTTAATTGGTGTGCTCCTTCTCTGGATCAGCGGTATGGATCTTATCGATTCATTAACTCAGATCCTCTGTGCAATATCAACCGGCGGATTCGCGTTTTCTGAGTCTGCAAGCTATGGGAACTGGATCAGTCAGTCTGTGATCGTGGCATTTATGCTGATTGGGGCCACTGCCTTCCCCCTTCACTATATGCTCCTCAATGGGAGATTCAGGGAATTTCTTAATAGCACAGAGATTAAGGCATTAATCGTAATACTCCTAATTGGGATCGGTCTGTTTGCAATCATATTACACCACGACGGGATGGATATAGGTGATTCAATTAAACACTCTGTGTTCAACATTGTATCTGCGCTAACAACAACTGGGTACAGTGATATGGATTTCAGTAATGTTCATGAGTTCGGGCCATTGCTCTTGATCGTTATGATGCTAATCGGTGGTGGAATAGGGTCCACGGCCGGTGGATTGAAATTAATTAGAATAGCCATCCTGGTAAAATCCGTAGCATGGATAATGAGGAAATTAACACTGAGTGAGAGAGCAGTGGTCCCTCTAAAGGTTGGGGGCAGGGTTCTCGAGGAAAAGGAGGTGATCTCTACTGCGGTATTCTTCTTTATGTATATCATTATCACGATATTCGGTGCAATAGTGCTAACTGGCTATGATTATAGCATGGTAGATGCCCTTTTCGTTTCCTCATCCGCCATTGGAACTGTTGGCTTATCAACCATTGAAATCTCAACATTACCAATACTCGCAAAGATCGTTCTAATCATTGAGATGGTTGCGGGCAGGTTGGAGATATTTCCCCTGATGGCACTGATACATTACACCATAAGAAGGGTTGAGGGTAAAAGGATATAACTATATCTGGAACAGAATCTCATTTATACTATATTTATAGTAAAACCATTATGAAATACTGATTCTGATTTTTATTGAATATCTCGCCCACCAACCTTCTCCCTCACAGGCTCAAGAATTTCTATCAGATTTTCAGCTACAGCATTTTTCAGATCCATAGCATGAAGCCTCTTTTCCAGATATTCCTTTTCAAGTTCGGGATAGGAGTTAAAAATAACATCCCCTCCAAATTTTTCCTTTCTCCTTATTTCAATCTTTCCCAATTTAGGAAAAAGTAGATACTCACAGATCTGCAGAATTGGATTCCCTTCTCTTTCTGGAGGACAAAAGGCCCTTGAGATTTTTTCCTCGATTTTTTCTGGTTCATCCACCACCCGTATCATGGTCTCTGGCTTGGAGCTGGACATCTTCTCCTGGGGTCCCTGTAATGAGCTCAGTAGGGGTGTGTGAATGCATATCGGCTTTTTGTAATTGATCTCAGGTAATAACTCTCTCGCCAGCATGTGAATCTTTCTCTGCTCTAAGCCGCCATGTGCTATGTCAACATTCAGGGCTTTCATATCTGCAATCTGCATCAAAGGATATATCATCTGAGAAACCCTGGCGTGTTCAAGGTCTCTGGCAATTTCCTGCATGCTCCTCCTCGCTCTTTTTAATGTTGTTAATAAACCGAGTTCAAGAACATCGTGTATGTAATTCTTGTCATATTCAAATTCTGTTCCCTGAATGAATTCGGCATTCTTAAGACCCAGTGCCTTGAAACAATCCTTCCAGTATTTTACCATCTCATCTACCCATTTCTCACTTCCCTTTCTATTAAGTAATGTATGAAGATCAGCAAGCAGAACCTTTACCTTCAATCCGGCTCTCTGGAAATCGATCTGCTTATAAACAGCGACCATCGTTCCAATATGTACAGGACCAGAAACCTCATAACCACAGTATGTAACTGGAGATTTTTTTTCTTTTAGTAATCTATTCAATTCATCCTCAGTAACGATCTCTGCAGTATTCCTTTTGATCAGATTGATATCGGCCATGTTCCTATCATTCTTTCAATGCCTCAAGGTCACTAATTATGTCCCACAGGGCGGTTTTGGCATGCATGGGAATATTTACATCATTGGATACCTCCTCAATTCTATAAACAGCACTGGTGATCCTAACTGCCAGATCCTGATCTTCTCTCTTAAGCTCCTCAGCCACTTTCTTTAGAATAATTTTAACTCTTCTGGGCATGAAATAATCCTGTGAGGTTTCATCTATCTTCTCTATGACCTTCTTCAGATCCATCTTTTATTCAAGACGAGATTCATAGAAGTAAGATAAATCTCTGGAATATTAAATGAATATTAAATATATAATCAGGTCAATAAAAAATGAAATTAATTGCAAAGGGAGCGGAAGCAAATCTCTATATGGTTGATGGAAAACTGATAAAGCATAGGATTAAGAAAAAATACAGGATTAAGGAATTAGATCAGAGGTTAAGAAGATTAAGAACCAAAAGGGAGGCGAAGTTATTAGAAAATGCTAAGAGGGTTGGCGTCGGTGTACCTCGTGTCTTTAAAACTGACTTGAAGAACAATAAGATCTTTATGGAATTTATCGATGGAAGATTAGTTAAAGAGATATTTGAAACGGCATCGGAAAGGGAAGTGACTCTGATAGCGAGAAAGATCGGCGAAATGATCTCGAGACTGCACAATTCAGACATCATTCATAATGATTTAACTACATCCAATATTTTATCGAGAGATGATGAGATCCTTTTTATTGATTTCGGTCTAGGAACAACATCAACCAGGGTGGAGGATAAGGCAATGGATCTGGTGGTTTTAAAGAAATCACTGATGGCGGCACATACCAAAAAATTTGATCTGATCTGGAAAAATATCTTGGGTTCATATAAAAATACAAAGCAGTTAAAAGAGATTTTAAACAGGATGGAGATTATTGAGAAAAGGGTGAGGTATGCTTAGTCTGTTACTCCAAAATTGGGGATCCATTCTGGTTCTTCCGGCTGATTAGACTTAAGAACCTTTCGCCATTTTTCATCGGTTAATCTGTCTTTCATTGGCTGCTTGAACTCGTAATAACTAAAGACAGGTCCTGCTCCAATTAAAATTCTGTTATCAGGAAGTTTGTAAGTTTTGAATTCATTGTATATTCATTATTAAAGTGTATTATTATTAAAAACTAAGGGATATAAAAACGTTTATTCCATTCGGTTTTTACCCAGGGAATTAAATATGAAATCTTACAGAACCTTTACGAATTCTAGGATATAGACAATAATACCCACAACGATTCCCGCCAGAAGCATTTTAAAACCACTCTTCAAATAATTCTCCCTGGCAATCTTCCCTATAAATGCCCCCAACAAAAAGAGGATCAGTACAATCGATATAAATGAAAAATAAAAAGCAGTTTCTACACCTATCAATCCAAACTGAGAAATTAACAGAGGAGAGATAATTATAAACGAAACTAATAGTGGCGAGAGACCATTAACTAATGCTATTAACATTGTCATCATGCTCATCTTTTTTTCGATCTCGGTCCCATTCAAATCCTTCAAGAGATGCATCTCTAGTTCACGTAAAGATCTCAGTCTCTCAGCCCTCTCCGTGGCATAGGCACTCCAGACACCCGAGACCGCAAGTGCTATAGCAGCACCCAGGGATGAAATAATAACCAGGGAAGCGTCGTGTTTTCCAGCCATATACATAGCAATAACAATCCCCAGAATTGTCAGGGTACCATCGAAAGAATTCATAACAAAATATCTCCTGGCAATTTCTTCATCCTTAAGGATCTTAAGATACCTCAGTAATATCATCTCTTAAAATTCATTTACTATTTAGAAAATTCTGGAAGCGCCGGAACCTCTATCACCCTCTTCCTACCAAGAACTACCTTGTCCATAGAATGGATAACCCCCCCATGATCTTCGATTAATTCTTTAATCCTGTCAAAATTGATATCCTTACCCTCCAGAACCACCTTCAACGACTCGGTTCTTTCATCTACCGCATAGACGGAGATATTGGCATCCTCTATGCTTTTTTCACTACAGATGATTTTTCCAAATTCTAAGATATTTGGTTTATGTGGCTTAAGAACGTCTAATACCAGTATTTTAACGGGGATCTCCCTATCCTGTACACCCTTTTTCATAGTCATATAATATATGAAAACATCCTCTTAAATATCAGAATTCCAAAGATTAATAATATTACTAAATTTAGTAAATATTCAAATAAATATCCAAATTATGGTGATAAAAATGGCAAGAAAAAGGATTGATGCAAGTGCAGATAGATGCCCAACTGGAATACCTGGCTTGGATGATCTCTTGGATGGCGGCTTTCCGAGGGGAAGAACCATCCTTCTTACGGGGAAATGTGGAACTGGAAAAACAATATTTGGTGTTCAGTTTTTACATAATGGTGTTGTAAAATATAATGAACCTGGAGTTTTGTTAATATTAGAACAAAATATTCAGTATCTTAAGAGGGATATGCGCTTATTTGACTTTGATCTAGATGAATTAGAGGATTCTGGAAAATTGGTAATAATTGATGCCAGCCTTTCTAGATTTAATGTAAGTGAGGCTTCACCAAAGAGTAGTAAGAGTTTTTCACTAACATCCAGGGACCTTGTTGGAACAAAGGAGGTCGTTGATATAATTATAGATGCCGCAAAGGAGATAAGGGCAGAGAGGGTGGTTATAGACAGCCTTCCAGCATTAGATAATCTAGTAAGAAGCAAGGAGAATGTAAGGGATGTCATTCTCTATATGAATTATAGACTACAGTCAAAGGGATTTACATCCATATTGGTCTCTGACATACTGAAAAATAGAGAGGGTGATGTAGAGGAATATGTTTCTGATGGTGTGATAAGGTTGAACTATGTCACCTCAGGTCCAGATACCGGAAGAAATCTAGTCATACAGAAAATGAGGGGTACCAGACATAGTGAAGATATACACCCAATAACATTCACAGAGGGCATTGGTATAGAGGTCTTAGAGGTTGAAGAATAGTAGTTAGATACAATAAATTTTCTTAACGGAATTTTGCAGAGTTTTATTAATAAAGATTTTCAATAAGGTTAATTATGAAAACTAAACCTGGAGCATATATTGCTGGATTGTTGGTTATTGGCTTTGTTTTACTTGCTGCGTATGTTATCCACATAGAAAGTTATAAAGAAGCAGGCTGCACCATAGATAGCGATTGTGTATGGTGTGGAAAAGAACTTTATTCTGAAAATGCAAGATGCGTATTAAAAGATAGATGTACAGAGGAGGTAAATTCTTCAATTGCTTGTAAATGTGTTGATGGAAGATGCATAAGGAAACTTTCTCCAATATTTGGAATAGACTTCTTGATGAAAATTAAAGGCATATTGCTTTTGATTCTTTTAGGAGGAATATATTTTCTGATATATAACATTTGGAAAAATGAAAAGAAAGATGAACATTCTTGGCGATATATTTTTTTGACAGCGATCGGTGGCGGCGTGATGATGGCATTTATAATGACGGGGCTTTCACTTATTGATTATTTACTTACAGGGCATTATTGGGTTCCTTGGTTATATACAGGAGGCGATCCAATCACAGATAAATATTTAGTAGTAGAGACAATTCAAGTAGGTTATATCCCATCATACATCAATATACGTTGGGATTTGGATGCAGCTATCTTATTTACAACAGGATTCTCACTTCTTTTTGCAATACTCCTGTCCATCGTATCAAGAACTAAAATAAAGGATAAGCATGAAGAATCAACAAGTAACTGAATGGAGAACAGAATATCCGGAATTTACAAGGAAAGAAAAGGCTTATTTTATCGCTTACAAATACAGATACCCGATTTCATTAGCGGTTATAGGTGTGGTCTTTGTAATTTGTTATTCTATAAAGTATGCTCTATACAATATTTTCTTTCCAGATTATTATACTACCGAAATAGGTCGTGGAGTATATCATCTATACCATCATTGTGACTGGTGTGACTGGGTTAGCCTGGGTCTTATGGGGTTGTTATTTTCCACTCCCGTACTCATATTCTTTTATACATGGTGGACATATCTCAATAACCGCATTTTTCAGATAGCCTCATGTAAGCATATTCTTCAAAATTTATGGTATTTACCACAGTTTAGCGGCGCATCATATAGACTAGTCCAGAGACCATTATCAAGATTAGAAAAGATTGGACATTTATTTATATATCCAAAGGAGCCTTTCGTATATGCCGAAATGAAAACTAAGAATATAGTACTAAAAACCTACACACTTCTTCGATTTCCAACAACACATTGGATTTTTCCTAATTGGCCAGATTATCACCTGTATTTTTGGGTAAGGATCCCAAAGGGGGCCAATGAGCCGCGCATATATGCAAAATTTTCATGTGACGAATCTTATAAAAAATTTACAGGAATATCTGCTTCAGCACCATTAAATCAAGACGAAAAACTTTTGAAGTATCTAAAAGATGAACGCATAGATGTGGAAATAAGAAGCAAAGGACGGGAAAAGAAGATTAAATTAGATGTTGTGAATTACGGTTCTCCATTCCCTTATAAAGAAGACTGCAAAGAACTCATGGAAACATTAAATAAAATCACAGAACATCTGAAATAAGAAAAACCGAAATGATGAAAAAGGCTTTAACTGTTGCTGGTTCAGATTCTGGAGGCGGTGCTGGAATTCAACAAGACCTGAAGGTCTTTTCATCTCTTAGTGTGTATGGTACATCTGTAATTACCGCAATTACCGCACAGAATACATTGGGTATCCAAAAGATCCAGGTTCTCCCTTTACAGATAATTTCTGCTCAAATAGACTCTGTAATGAAGGATATTTCTCCAGATGCCGTAAAGACGGGAATGCTGGTAAATTCTGAGATCATTACATTGGTCTATGAAAAAGTGAAAGAATATAAAGTAGAAAATCTGGTTGTAGATCCAGTGATGGTCTCCACATCTGGTGATAGACTATTGGATGAGAATTCTGTTGATGAAATGAAGAAATTGGTTTCTATAGCAAGATTAACTACCCCGAATATTTATGAAGCAGAGATCCTTTCTGGAATCAGGATAAGTACGGAAAAGGATATGGAAAAATCTGCAAAGAAGATCGGAAACTGTATTGTAACGGGGGGTCATCTCAATGCGGTAGATGTTCTCTACTACGATGGAGAATTCCATCACTTTGAAAGCAAGGAAAAAATAAAGACGAAGATTCATGGAACTGGATGCGCATTTTCAGCTGCCATAACCGCTTCTCTGGCAAAGGGTTTAGATATTGTTAGCGCAATAAAAAATGCAAAGGGGTTTATGGATAAGAGCATTAGCAGAAATTTTTCCATCGGTTCTGGATTGAGAATCTTAGATACAGCAGATCTAAAATTGGGCAGGACATTTGTGGACAGGGAAAAGAATATTGTAATAGGGAATATAGAAAATGCAGTTCAGGAATTCATAGCCAATGAAAATTCCCACAGGTTAATGCCAGAGGTGGGGATAAATATAGCCATGGCTCTAAAAAATGCAAAGAACATAGAAGAAGTTGCGGGGATTACCGGAAGGTTGGTTAGAGATAAAAATAAGGTAGTTCCGGTGGGAAACATAGATTTTGGTGGTTCATATCATATAGCAAGGATTATTTTAACAATAATGAAATTTGATCCAGAAAAAAGGGCTGCAATGAACATTAAATTCTCTGATAAAATCCTTAAGGCGTGTGAGAAATTAGATCTAAGCATCGGTATCTTTGACAGAGAAAAACAACCTAAGGACAAAAAGACAATGGAGTGGGGCACACTGGAGGCGATAAAGGAATGCGGAAGGGTACCGGATATTATCTATGATAAGGGAGCGGTTGGAAAGGAAGCCATGATAAGGATTCTTGGGAAGGATGCTAAAAATGTTGTGGGGATTGCTTTGAGGATCGGAGAACTGTTGTGATAGGATTATTTTACTGTTCCTATTATCTGCCACCTTCTTTGGATATTTCCAGCAGCATTTACAAAAACAGCACTCGATTCACTTTCCTTTCCATCTCTAATCCTTCACCACAACTACCTTGCTGATAGCATTCACGGAGTCGTATGGGATAATCAAATTACCATCCTTGTCCTTTGGATACGAAACGCGAGGTATCTCAGAAGATACGGGTTCTACTATAACTGAAATGAATTTCCCGGTTTGCTCATCTATTATTACATCATCTACCCTCCCCAGTTCCTCACCACTTACGGTGATGACGGGCTTACCACCCAATTGCCTTGCAATGATATATGTAACCATTTTACCACCTTGATTCTATATTCTCTATATTCTATTTATTAAAAACCTATCCTTAAAAATAAGGAAAATAGAGGATAAATAGATAAATAAAAACATAGAAGATGATCCCTACAGAGTTTAAAAAGATTCTGGAGAAGCAACACTACAAGATAGTGGGGAGACATAGCGCGGTAAAGCTCTGTCATTGGACTAAGAGGAGCATACTCGATGAGGGATTCTGTTATAAGCAGAAGTTCTATGGCATAGAAAGTCATCGCTGTTTACAGATGACCCCTGCGGTTGCCTGGTGCACTCAAAAATGCATATTCTGCTGGAGGAATATAGAACAGACTCTGGGAACGAAATTGGATGAATTTGATGAACCAGAGGATATTATTAATGGAGCCATAGAGGCTCAGAGGAAACTTCTTTCGGGATATGGAGGAATCCCAGAGAGAATAAATAAGACAAAATTCAAGGAGGCCCAGGATCCGAATCAGGCAGCGATATCTCTGTCTGGGGAGCCCACCATATATCCTAAAATAGGTGAGTTAATTGGTGAATTTAACAAAAGGAAATTCACCACCTTTCTGGTGACTAATGGAACATTACCTGAGAGGTTAGAGAAACTGGAAAATTTACCTACACAACTATATCTCTCATTGGATGCCCCAAATGAAAAGATATACAACAGAATTTGCAACCCCATCCTCTCAGAAAATTGGAAGAAAATAAATGAGACCATCGGAATTTTTCCATCTCTTGAGACGAGGAAGGTTATAAGGATTACTGCAATAAAGGGACTTAATATGCTATCTGAGGAAGGATATGCAAGATTAGTTCAAAGGGCAGAACCAGATTTTGTAGAGGTAAAGGCATATATGTTTATTGGCGGTTCCAGAAAGAGGCTCTCTCTGGAAAATATGCCGTCCTTCGCAGAGGTTCGGGAATTTTCAGAGAATTTATCCAGTTATCTGGGATACAGTATAAAGGATTTCAAGGAGGATAGCAGGGTAGTTCTATTATCTGGGAGATAATTAAGTTTATATACTTGTTTAATCTAATTTCTTATGTATAAAATGGAACCAAAGGTATTAGATGCCTATGGAGATGTCAAGATTATTAAAACACCAGAAAGCCCCATCCCCCTGTATATTGTGATGCCAGTAGAGTTCACCGATGAGGAGATGTCACTACTAAAGGATCCCAAGAGGATACTGCCAGATTACAGGGATATCATGAAGAAGATAGAGGACTTCAAGACATCTTTTGAAAAAGAGGAATTTTTGAGACAATATCTGGAGGTACAATTAGAAAGGGAGGGTATTACATCGGAGAATTCAGAAAGGCTTATTACTAAAATCATGGACGATCTCTTCCTGGGATATGGTAGGATAGGACCACTGATGAGGGATGATGACCTTGAGGAAATTATGATCAATGGTATAGAGCTTCCCGTATTTGTATTTCATAGAAGACATGGTATGTGTGCTACAAATATTGAATATAACACAATGAAATCGTTAAATGAGTTGATAGATTGGATCTCAAGATATGCTGGAAGAGAAATAACTAGAGAAGCACCATTATTGGATGCTCACCTACCAGATGGCAGTAGAGCTAATGCTGCAATTTCACCGGCAGCACCACATGGACCATCTGTCACTATCAGAAAGTTTAAGAGGATTCCCTACAACATTATTGACCTTATAACATTAAATACTATAACTACCGATCTGGCAGCATTTCTCTGGGTGTGTTTAGAAGGCTTTGGGATACACCCATGTGACATACTAATCGCTGGGGGTTCTGGAAGTGGTAAAACTACCCTGCTTAATGCCTTGGCAATGTTTATTCCAAGGAGCGAAAGAATAATTACGGTTGAGGATACATTAGAATTGAATTTTGATTTCTTGGAAAATTGGGTTGCTTTAGAGGCACATCCCTCGGTCTTGGAGAAAAAGGCTACTAAATTGGATATGCCCACCTTACTAGAGAATGCATTGAGGATGAGACCCGATCGTGTCTTAGTTGGTGAGGTTAGAGGGGTAGAAGCAGAGACATTATTTATTGCTATGAATATCGGATTAAATGGATCCATGGGGACTATTCATGCTAATAATGCCAGAGAAGCTACCATAAGGCTGATGGATGAGCCCATGAATCTCCCGATTAGAATGTTCAGACTCCTTGATTTAATTGTTGTAACTAATCGTTTTTATTCTAAGGAAAAGGGTATTGCGAGGAGAGTAACTCAGGTATCTGAGGTTGCTGGAATAGAGAAGAATGTTGTCCAATTGGGTGACATATATCTCTGGGATAAAGAAACGGATAAGATTTCCAGAACCGATTATCCCATATTACTAAAAGAAAAGATAGCAGAAAGAACCGGGATTTCAAAGAAGCAATTGAATTCAGAGATTTATATTCGTGAAAAGGTTCTGGAATACATGGTGAAGAACAATATAAGAGACAATAAAAAGGTAGTTGACATATTTCAGGAGTATCATATGAATCCCAGTGCAGTAATATCCAGGTTCGAGCTTGATAAAGAAATAAAAGAGGAATTTGCGGGCGTTAAAGTAATGCCTAAGTCCTAGCTTGAAATTTTTTTACCAACAATATTGATCTTATTGTCCTGAAATTTTCTATAAAAACAGGATCTATAGCCTTTATGACATGCCGCACCCACTTGTTCTACCTTGAATAGTATTGCGTCCCCATCACAATCTACGTAAATCTCTCTAATTCTCTGAAAATGTCCCGAAGTTTCGCCCTTCAGCCACAGTTTTTTTCTACTAGTGGAGAAGTAATGCACATTTCCAGTCTCTAAAGACCTTTTGATCCCCTCTCTGTTAGTAAACGCGATCATCAGTACCTCCCCAGTATCTGCATCCTGAGCTATTGCCAAAACCAGGTCCGGGATTCCATCGATATTTCTAAACTTTAAGATATCCCAAGGGAATTCCATCTTTTTACCTTCAATTTAATAATAATAGATTAGACGAATATAGATTAGATAGCGAGATAATTAAAATGGATAATTAAAATGGTTTACAAGGGCAAGAGGCGAAATACAAAAAAGGGTAGAGGGGGTGATACCGGAGAACAAATCGTGAGGGTGAGAATCCCCAAAAGTGGTCAGGTTCTGGGTGAGGTAGAACAATTGCTCGGGGATAGAAGGATGTACGTTCGTTGTACTGACGGTAATACTCGTCTATGTAGAATCCCGGGAAAGATTCGTCGAAGGATCTGGATCAAGGAGGGTAATATAGTCTTAGTTGAACCATGGAAGGTTCAGAGCAATGAAAGGGCGGACATCCTCTATAGATACACCCCTCAACAGGCAGATTGGCTGGAGAGAAAAGGATTCCTAAAGGGTTTGGAAGAAATCTAAAAATCAGGATAAATTCTCTAATTCTAATTCTATACCAATGGATAAAAAGCAAACAGAATATGAACTCAGGAAGATCTCTGAAGGTGTTTTTGATAAATCCACATTGATGTCTTTGTATAAATTGTTAAAGAAAGGATACCTGAATGAGATGAGGGGTATTATTTCTACGGGAAAGGAGTCCAATGTTTATCACGGCTTACTGGGAAAGAAGGAAGTAGCAATAAAGATCTATTCTATAGAAACCTCCGACTTTAAGACCATGGACAGATACATAAAGGGGGATCATCGCTTTCATGGGTGGAGAAACAGAAGACAACTGATCTACTGCTGGGTACAAAAGGAATTTCAGAATCTAAGCAAGGTTTACAGAAAAATAAACTGTCCCGTTCCCATAGCGGTTGAGAAAAATATCCTAGTTATGAGTTTCATAGGAAAAAATGGAATCCCAGCACCGAGAATGAAAGATCTACCACCGGATGATCCAGAGGGATATCTAGAAAAAATTTTAAAATACATCAGGGAAATGTACTCACTTGGATTGATTCATGGTGATCTGAGTGAGTATAATGTACTGAATTGGAAGCAACCATATCTGATAGATTTCTCCATGGGCGTTCTCTTAGATCATCCATTGGCGGAAGAGCTTTTACAAAGGGACATCAGGAATATCCTGAATTATTTCAGGAAATTTGGGATTGAAAAAGATGAAGAGGAGACACTCAAATCCATTAAAAAATAAAGAGATAGGATGTTAATAGAAAAAATAAAAGCAAAGGGTCATGAAAATATCACCGCCAGACACAGAACAACCATAGAGATAACCAGGGAAAAGCATTTAACACAGAGAGGTGACTGCATAATTGCCGTTTCAGCGGACAGGGGAATGCCAGACCTCTCAAATGAATTCAAAGAGAGATTAAGAAATGAAAACACAAAATTGAAGATAAAATTGACCTGTTCAGATTCTGAAGAGATATTAATTGCATATGGTCATCCCAACCTGACATTCAAAAATCCAGATGAGATGGTGATAAGAAAGAGCAATTTCATATGCGACAGGACATTGGCAATAAAAGCTGATAAAGCATCCTATGACCTGAACAGAAAATTTGTAGAAAAATTAAAGAAAGGAAATGATGTTGAGATTGAATTAATAATAAAGTCATGAGATGGTAGGGATAGATAAAGAAACAAAAAATAGAATAGATCAGATAACAAATGCAGCACAATTAGCTGCAGTTCTTGAGGTAAGCACGGAAAAGCCCGGAAATGTGACCCCAACACATGATTTTTCTGATACAAGGTATGAGGATTTTCTCGCAGGTTCTATTGCTATCGCCCATACAATAGAAGAGGCAACCTTGAATGGTTATAAAGCTGGAAAAGGCGAAATCTCAATTAGCGAGATAGGGATCGGGAGACTTATCTTTGAGGGGGTTTCTGATGTAAAAAAATCTCATTCGGGTGGAAATACACATCTCGGAACACTTATGCTTATGATCCCAATTGCATCGGCAGCTGGAATGTGTATTCCTCAGAGATCCAGATTTAATGAATTGAGAAAAAATATAAGAAAGATCATTGAGGGATCAACAGTTGATGATTCAAGGAATTTTTATAAAGCAATTGAAATAGCAAGGGTTGGTGGTATCAGAAAATTGATAAAAAAAAATATTTCATTTCATGAATTGATGGAGGTCTCTACTAAAAGAGATAGGATTGCCGAGGAACTGACAAATGGGATGAAGATCATCTTTGAGGTTGGAATTCCAAACCTTGAAAAATTTTATAATGAAAAAAAGAATATAAGAGAAGCAATCCTCTGGGTGTATCTTCTATTACTCTCTAAATATCCAGATACATTTATTGCAAAAAAAGTTGGGATATTGAAAGCAAAAGAGATCTCAGAGAAAGCAGAAGAGGTTCTGAAAGGAAAAATTTCCACGGAGGAATTTGATAGAGAACTCAGAACTGATGAAAATTCTTTAAATCCCGGAACTACCGCTGACATGGTTGCTGCAATTTTAATGTTGTGGTTTATTAAAAATTATTAAACCTACTTTTGAATTTTCCTTGCAAATTCAATTCTTTCTTTCCATCATGGGCCCGACGGGCTTCGAACCCGCGACCACTCGGTTGCTTCGTTTCTGAAGGAAACGACCCTCAGACATAAAAGCCGAGTGCTCTACCAAACTGAGCTACGGGCCCAAGATGAGTAAAAATATGGTATGAGATATTTAAATAATATAATAGATTCAAGAATTAATATCATGGAAGAATTAATATTATGGATATAATTTCATCCATTTGAATTTGCGAAGCAAATTCCGGGGGTTTAGAAAGGGGGCTTGCCCCCTTCTATAGAATTCAAGAATTAATATCATGGAAGAATTAATATCATGGATATAATTTCATCCATTTTTTTGGGAATCCTCCAGGGGATTACTGAGTGGTTGCCTATAAGTAGCTCTGGTCAGGGTATGTTTGCAATGATAGAATTCCTAAATATTGACCCCAGGAATGCAATTTCATTTGCAATCTACCTGCACCTTGGAACCCTGCTGGCGGTAACTCTGAAATTTCGAAAAGATATTAATGAGGTTTTAAGATCCCTGCCCAGATTCAGGGAGGATAAGCTCACCATGTTTCTGATAGTTTCAACCGTCTTTTCTGCATTGATCGGGATTCCAGTTTACCAGATAATGTATGGGTGGTTTGAACAAAACAGGGGGCGTGGGGAAGTAGTAACTGCTGCAGTGGGCTTATTTTTGATATTAACTGGTTTAGTCATTTATTTTTCAAGAGATAGGAAAAAAACCAAGGAACTGGGAGATATAAATTTTCTGGATATGGCAATTGTTGGTTTGGCGCAGGGCTTCACAGTTCTACCAGGCATATCCAGATCTGGAGTTACCATAGCGGCTTTACTCTTCAGGGAGATTGAACAAGAAAATGCCCTCAGGCTTTCATTCCTCATGTCTATACCGGCGGTTTTGGGATTAATATCCTTTAGTATTCTAAGTGGAGAAATTGGGAATATCCAGATTCAGAATATAGTAGCTGGAATAGTGGTGGCGTTTTTATTTGGATACCTGACCATTGACATCCTTATGAGATTTGCAAGAAGAGTGCGTTTTGACCTATTCTGTATAGCCTTTGGTTTATTGGCAGTGATCTTTGGTTTATTCAATCATCTTCAATAATCTTGGTTTTGGCTCATAGAGTTCTCCATTTTCCATCAATTCAAATATCTTTTCTTCTATGATGTCCTTAGAGATTTCATCGAAATGCTTGAGGATATCAGAGACCTTTACTCCATTTCCGGTATCTTTCTCTTTTACGAACCTTAGAATTTCAGAATTGGAAATTTCTTCTCGCTTTTCAGATGAAGAAGCCAATTTATTCATTAAATAATCCCTGCTTTGTTTTCTCAATTCATGAAATTCTCCATAGATTTCTTTATCCACTAAGATTACCCCATTATCATGATTTACATTGATATACAATTGATCTGTCTCGTAGGGATTTCCATAAACTAGGGCATAGAATTCTTTTTCCTTAGATTTATTAAATCTTTCCAGAATCTTTTCGGCATCTCTTCTGACATTCTTATTAAATGTCCCAACCGTTATCTGAATGACTTCACCATCATTTATCCATAACCTTGGGCCATACCTGGTGTTTTTGATATTATCAATCCTCCCACAAAGAGCAACCGTATCCCCAGTTCCGAATTCGGTTTTCAGGAGATTCTTGTTACCCTCTCTTTCGTACTCAGAATTTTTCAAATCACCAACCTCTAGGAAGAGAACATTCATTCTATGACCTCCTCTACGTAGAGCTTTTCATCCCTGCAATATGCCAGAAGGGTGTAGGGTTTATTCATCAACATCTTGACATCGATCTTCTTAGCATTCGATTTTTTCATCCCAGATAAAGACTCTGCAACATCCTCTGAAACAGTAGCGAATCTCATCGTTCTGGTACCATCAGAAAAAATACCCCTGATCCTGAAGATGGGCTCTGGAAAATTTCCGCAATCGCACATCTCATCTGAAAATTTCTTGCATTTTTTGCAGAAGTACGACGCGGTGTCATAGACCTGAACAATAAAACCGTGGATAACAGAATAGCTATAATCAAATACCTGGTCTAAAAATCTCCTCTTCATACATTCTTGAATGGATGGGAAATCCATTTCTTGCTTTTCCATAGTGGTTTTAGAAGATATTGTGATCGTAGGTGGCTGATTTGCATCCCTGTGAGTTTCTGGACATATGCCATTAGTTATTTTCACAATATCATCTTTATTCAGATTCCACCTTCTCGTTTCCTTGCCCCATGCTACTAAGTTAGCGATATTGGTTCCGTCACCTACCCTCGCTTTAATAATCTCCTTATCTTTAAACCTCGTCTTCCTCTGATTTTCCAGCACTCTAACTATAGTGCTTATGCTCTTTCCCGGCGTTAATTCAGATAATTTATTCATGTTCTTATCTAAAGTAGTAAATATAATTTAAAAATAATTTAAACTCAGATGAATATGAATAGAAAGAGTGAAAGAAGAGGACTGATTAAAAAGTTGAAATCTGAAGGTTATCTTTCAAATGAGAGGGTTATAGAAGCCATGCTAAAGGTTCCCAGAGAGGAATTCATTACAGAGTATCAGAAATCATATGCATATGCAGACCGTCCATTACCTATCGGTGAGGGTCAGACTATTTCGGCCCCACATATGGTAGCCATAATGACCGAGCATCTTGATGTAGAGGAAGACCATAAAGTTTTAGAAATAGGAGCAGGTAGTGGTTATCAGGCTGCCATTCTGGCAGAGATAGCAAATAAAGGAAAAATTTATACGGTAGAGAGGATACCAGAACTGGCAAAAAAGGCAGAGGAGAATCTAAACAGAATTGGCTATAAAAATATAGAGATAATTATTTCGGATGGAAGCAAGGGGTATAAGGAAGAGGCACCATATGACAGAATAATTGTAACTGCCGGTGCCCCCAGGATTCCAGAATCCCTACTGAAGCAGTTAAAAGATCCTGGGAAATTACTTATTCCTGTAGGTGGAAGAATGTTTCAGGAACTTAAACTGGTAGAAAAGAAGAAGGGGGAATTTTCCACCAAGAATCTTGGGGGTTGTGTCTTTGTTCCATTGATTGGAGATGAGGGGTGGTAGCTTATTCCTTAGGGATTCTACCAAAGTCATCTTTTGTAAATATAGAGATTAGCTCTATATTATTTTCCTTAAGATTCTCTTTGGCTTTAGATAACCTATCTACAATAGTAATTACCTTTTCAACCTCACAACCAAAATCCCTAACTGCTTTTACAGCATTGAGTGCTGAACCTCCATTTGTAGTAACATCATCAACAATTATTACCTTCTCTCCTCTTTCAAGATTACCCTCAATTTTTGGGTTTCTATTATTCTCTTCCTGCCTTACAAAGAAACCAAAGATGGGTCTTTCTGGACTACTCTGAACACATAACTCAGAAACGATTGGGATAGCCCCTGTTTCTAAACCACCGACATATCTTACATTCTCCCTGCTCAGCAATTCAAGTATAGCTTTAGTTATCAACTTAGAAGCCTTTGGGTCTAGTGTAGCCTTTTTCATATCAAAGAAAAAGTTACTTGAACCCCCCGAAGCCAGATCAAATTTTCCAAATTTTAAGCACCTACTATCTATGATCTCCAGTAATTCCTTTCGTTCTTCCTCTTTAAGACCATGTGTGTTGTCCATCTTTAGAGATTGATATATGTTAAATTATAAGGTTAATACAATTATATACAGTATACAATATAAAAATACCTGTTGAATAACTGAAAAAAGCTGAAAAATTATCTCCCTTCAACAACCTTCTTCCCCCTCTCCTGCGGAATTATCCTCTTCTTACCATCAAATTCCCTCTTTAGTTCTTTTCCTTCAAACAGTCTATCCAAGAAAACAGCCAGGGCTGCGACCTCGGAATGTGGCTGGTTTCCAACCGCAACATTATAATCAACCAGAGAATAAATCTCAGATGGAACCTTCTTTCCACCAATTATCACTAATTTATCCCTATCGGAAGATTTTATCTTATCCATGCAGTCATTTATATTTACTCCGTACATCGTCAGATGAATTCTATCGCCATGAAATTCCTCAACAAATCTTTTCCAATCTTTAACAAAATTGATCTCAAGGTCACCCCCCCATTCATCGCAGACCATAGAAATACTTTTCACAATGTTTTTATCCAGAACATCAATAACAAGTTCATCGGCACCAAAGGCTCTCGCTACCAGAGCAATATGGGTACTTATCCTCTTGTCTCGGATAAACCGATGTCCAAGACGGAGAATAATAATCTTCATGTTTGATCTAAATTCTTATTGTCATTGCCTTATTTTCCCAAATCGTCTTATAGAGAAAAAGATTATGATAATAAAAATAATAAGAATAATTACCACCGCTAAGGTCATGAGTAATTGAAACATATCCTTCTCCTTTTTCTTCTCTTCAATATCCTTAAGAAGGGAATCACAAACCACTACCTTTTTGTAATCCTTCAGTTTTATGTAGATATTCTTAGATTCATTTGCATAGTATGTGGCATTTTCATACTTCTCAGATTTGTAGTATTCTTCGGCAATGGAATAGTATTCATCGGCCTTTATGTAACTTTCGGTTAAATTCTTTAATGAATTGCTCTTAGAAATTTCATCACTGAGATTCAATTCTTGATAGATTTCCAGAGCCTGTTCCAGGGATGCCAATGCATCTTTATATTCATGTAGTTGATATCTCTTATATGCTAGAGAATAGAAGTTGTCTGCAGCCCTTTTCTTTTTCTTCCTTTCTATTTCTGAAAATAAAAAATCACAGTCATCAATTCCCTTGGTATAGTTTAATTCTACATATATCTCTTTTGCCCTTTCTAGGTAAATGGTTGAATTCTTGTAATCATCATTTGTATAGTGCCAATACGCCTCAGAATAGTATTTATGTGCCTCCTCGAGTTTTATTTCGTATTTTTTTCTTTCTATTTCCTGTATCAATCTATCACATTGTATGATATCATAGCTATATCCTATCTCGGCATATATCTCCATCGCCATTTGAGCATGGATCTTCGCATTCTCGTAATCCCCCTCATCAAGAGATTTCTTTGCAATCGAGTAGTATTCATCAGCCAGTTTTTTCTTGGCTTCTATCTCCCCTATTCTACCCTCACAGACCCGTATTATGTAACTACATCTTACAGCCCCCTCGGTATTATTTATATCTGTAAAGATTTCCAGAGCCTCTTTTGCTAAAGGTAGTGCACTGACACAGTCATCCTTGGGGGGAAGAAAAAAATTATTTGCCTCC
>Ga0190361_1000253_pt1 | contig 22362 bp, 27 predicted proteins | sample 48721845_MG_FD_161273 | JGI IMG/M metagenome (GOLD analysis project Ga0190361, IMG submission 161273) | Hydrothermal vent microbial mat bacterial communities from Southern Trench, Guaymas Basin, Mexico - 4872-18-4-5_MG | ecosystem: Environmental > Aquatic > Marine > Hydrothermal vents >... | reverse complement strand
AGATTTACAGTCTGCCCCCTTTGTCCACTCGGGAACCTGCCCATTCTATTATCCCAGATAAATATTTCCTTCCTACGCCACTTTTAAAAAACATTTCTCGTTGGCGGGCTATAGTATAATTTTGAACCTCTTCAAAATAAATTAACTCAAAGGGACGGCGGGATTTCGTTGATCTTACACTACCACGATTATGAACTTTTAATCTCTCTTCTGGTCTCATCCTTGTAGACCCGACATAGAATCTTCCATCTTTTAAACTTTTAAGAACATATACACAACACATTACAAGCGCAGCAGATTTTCCGCCTGAGGCGGATCCACCTTTGGTGGAACAGTCTGCCCCCTTTGTCCACTCGGGAACCTGCCCAAAAAATTAATTACAAATTGACCAATTACAAATTTCAAATTAATCTGTAATTTGTAATTTGTAATCTGTAATCTGTAATTAACTTTTAAGCCCAGGAGAGGATTCGAACCTCCAACCTGAGGTTTACAAAACCCCTGCTCTACCGTTGAGCTACCTGGGCAGAGAGAACTTAACTACTTTCTTTTATTGCCTTAGGTAGATACTCAATCACATGGGAAGCAATCAACGAAAGTTGTGTCTTATCTTTAGCAGCATAGTCTCCTGCTAAACCATGGAGGTAAACTCCTATCTTGGCTGCTTCAAAAAGATTTAATCCCTGAACTACTAACCCTCCGATTATTCCTGTAAGCACATCGCCCATCCCAGCAGTAGCCATCCCTGGATTTCCAGTAGTATTTTCAAAGAGCTTATGTCCATCAGTAACTAAGGTTTTATTCCCTTTTAATACAAGGATTAAATTATACCGAAGAGCAAATTCCTTAGCAAGGTGTTTTCTATTACTTTTTATAAAATCAATATCTCTTTTAACTAAGCGAGAAAATTCTCCCAAATGAGGAGTAAGGATCAAACCGTTTAATCTTTTCTTTAAAACTTTTAAATCATCGGCTAAAGCATTTATTCCATCAGCATCAACTACTTTAGGTTTATCTATCTCCTCAACTACCTTAAGAATCAATCTCTTAGTGGAAGGGTCTTTAGCAGCTCCTACTCCAATAGCCAAAGCATCAATCCTGGGAGTAAACTCTTTTATCTTATTAAAAGACTTAAAAGAGATACCATAAGAAGATGTCTCTGAAAGAGGCAAACTCATTACTTCAGTTAGCTTAACTTCAAAGATTAGATTTAAGGATTCAGGAATACCTACCGTGACTAAACCTGCACCGATTCTTAAAGCGGACTGCGCTGCTAAACATACCGCTCCTGTAAGTCCGGGAGATCCTCCTATAATAAGCAAGTGTCCATAATCCCCTTTATGGGTATCAGACTTTCTTCTGAGCAACTGCACAGGCAACCGCATAGTCCTCTATGTGAGTTATAGAAAGAGAGATATCTAAATCAATTTTTTTCTTTACCTCACAGTAAGGAGCTCCATTCTTTCTATTGAGGATAAGAATGTCTTTCAAAACTAAAGGGTAATTTTTAGAAAGTGCCTTTATTACCGCTTCCTTAGCTGCAAACCTTGCCGCCAAACGCTGATAGTATATTCTACCTTCCTGAATATTCTCTAACTCCTGAGAGTTAAAAATCCTATTTAGGAAAAGAGTCCCCCATTTCTGTACCGCCTCTTTTAACTTCTCTATCTTTACTATATCTATTCCTACTCCTATTACCATTTTTAAGTTTTTAATCGCCTATTCTTTCTAATAATCTCAATCATCTCTTCTACCGCAGATACTAATCCTACAAATACCCCTCGTGAGATTATAGCATGACCAATATTCAACTCTTCAATTTCTCTTATCCTAGCTATCTCTCCTACATTCTCATAATTTAGACCATGACCTCCAGCAACAAAGAAACCCTCTTTTTTAGCATACTTAGCAGCTTCCTTAATTTTAGCAAGACGGCCTTTTCTTTCTTTCTTACTTTTACTTTCGGAGTACCTTCCCGTATTAAGCTCTATGATGTTTATCCCTAAACGCTTTGCTCTATTTATCTGTGATTTTGAAGGATCAACGAAAATACTTACTTCGATACCTTCTCTTTTTAACTTATCCACTACTTTTTTAACTTTACTATAGTAAGTAACTAAATCCAAGCCTCCTTCAGTAGTTAACTCTCTCCTTCTTTCCGGAACAAGAGTAGCTTTATGAGGTTTTAAATTACAGGCAAAAGCAACAATTTCTTTGTTAGTAGACATTTCTAGATTAAATGGTATACCAATTGCTTTGCGAATAAGGATAATATCTCTTTCTTTTATGTGACGCCTATCTTCTCTTAGGTGAGCTACTATAGAGTCACATCCTGCATACTCTGCCAGCAACGCCCCTACAACTGGATCAGGATAAATAGTCTTTCTTGCTTCTCTTAAGGTAGCAATGTGATCTATGTTAACCCCTAATTTCATATCTTTATTCCTCGCATAATCTCTCCATTAACATAAAGCCAAGCAATGAGAGCTATGATAAAAGAAATTACCTTTAACCAGAAATTATTAAATAGCAAAGTCTTAAGATTCAATCTTACTTTTATCTTCATTTTTCCTTCCTCAACTGTCCCTTAAGAATAGTAAACAATTCCTCTCCAGAAAGATTTCTGGTAAGTTGACCGTTTATAGCCAAGGACATCGCTCCACTTTCTTCAGAAACTACCACTACCACAGCATCAGAATGTTCAGAAAGTCCTACAGCTGCTCTGTGACGCATCCCTAAGGTTTTCTCTAAGTTAGGATTATCGGAAATAGGAAAAAGACAGGCAGCACTCACTATTAGATTTCCATCTACCACTACTCCTCCATCATGAAGGGGTGCTAAGGGATAAAATATATTCTCTAAGAGCTCACTGCTTATCTGGGCATTTAGAATCACTCCTGTCTCCACTATATTTTTAAGTCCTATTTCTCTTTTGATAGCTATAAGTGCTCCTATTTTTCTTTTTGCCATATTCCCTACTGCAGTAACAATCTCCTTAATTGCTTTCTCGATTTCCTCCTTCCCTAATTCTAAAGGGAAAAAATGTCTTTTTCCTAAACGGATAAGCCCCTCTCTTAACTCAGGCTGGAAAATAATTACCACTAAGAGTAAGAAGAAAGCAAAAAATTTGGTTAATAACCAGCTTAGCACATGAAACCCTAATCTTTGAAATATAAAGAAAGAAACGACTAAAATAACTATGCCCCTCAGAAGATAAACTGCCTTGGTTCCTTTCAAGAATAAAAATATTCGGTAGATAACAAACCACAAAATTAAAATTTCTATTATTGCTTTCCAATTTAACAAATTAGCTAGTACTTCCATTAGTTTTCTGCCAACTTCTCAATAATTTTAAGAGCCTGGGCGGTTTCTTTTACATCATGAACTCTTAAAACATTAGCTCCTTTAAGAACAGCCCAGATTACTGCTGCTACACTACCAATTAACCTTTCTTCTACAGGAAGGTTCAGAATCTGACCAATAAAGGACTTTCGAAAAACCCCTAAGAAAATAGGTAATCCTAAAGTTTTAAATTCCCTTAGACGAGCAAGAATTTCGATATTATCCTGGAGACGCTTCCCAAACCCTATTCCTGGATCTATCATAAGTTGAGCCTTCTCTATCCCTTTTTTCAAACAGAAATCTACTCGTTCTTCCAGAAAACTTATAATCTCTCTAACTACATCTTTATAGAAAGGTCTAATCTGCATAGTTTGAGGTGTTCCCTTCATATGCATTAAGATGCATCCTAACTTATACTTTTTAACTAGAGAGAAAATCTGAGGAGACTCTCTTAAAGCAGTAATATCGTTTATGATATCTACACCTTCGTTAACTGCCTCTTTAGCAACCTTGTATTTGTAAGTATCAATGGAAAGTAAAACAGATGGGAATCGCTTTCTTATCTCTTTTAAGTAAGGAATTACTCTTTTTATCTCCTCTTCTGGGCTTATTCTTTGGGAAAAAGGTCGGCTAGATTCTCCTCCCACATCAATCATTCTTGCTCCATTTTTTACCATTGCCTCTACCTTTTTTAAAACCAGATGCTTAGCTTTAGTTAAAGAATGTAAAGAATCCTTAAAAATCCCATCTCCACTGAAAGAATCAGGAGTCAAATTTATTATTCCACAAATCATGGGTTTTCTAATGGAAACTTTTTTATCTCTAGCTAACAATAAGGTAGTGTTTTCTTCTTTAACAAAACTAGCTATTTTTTCTCCTAACTCTTTTAAACCAAAGCTTTGTCTTTTTAATTTAGGGATAACTTTTTTAAGTTGAGAAAGTGTAGCAGAAATAATCATTTCTGTAGAAATCCTCTTAGTTAACGCCCCTCGAGGCAAGCTTGCTTCGCCCCCTAAGGAAAGAAGCTGTTGCTTTACTATATTAGCAGCTACTGAATCTATCTCTTCGATTTTAAAAACTCTGAAGATGCTCTTAGGAGCCATTATTTTTATACCTTCTCTATCTACGCCTAAAGAATCCATAATCTTATGAGCATGAGCTAAGTTCTTTACATCTATAGGAATTACTCTCATCTAAGGTTAGGCATTTTCAAGCCCTACAATTTCCTTTACTTCCTGAGAATCCAATACCTCTTTTTCTAAGAGTTTAGTTGCTAAAAGCTTAAGTTTGTCTAAATGTTCTTCTATTATTCCCTTTGCTCTATCGTAGGCCTCATCGACAATTTTTTTAACCTCTTGGTCTATTAATCTTGCTGTCTCATCAGAGTAATCTTTATGCTCTATTAAATCTCTACCTAAGAATACCGGCCCCTCTTTCTTTCCTAAAGTGAGATGACCCAATTTGGAACTCATCCCTAGCTCAGTAACCATCTTCCGAGCGAGTTTTGTAGCCATCTCTAAATCATTCTGTGCACCACTGGTAACATCTTTCAAAATTAACTCCTCAGAAGCCCTTCCCCCTAACAAAACACATATTCTGTCTAAAAGTTCTGACTTTGTCAAAATATATCTATCTTGGGAAGGTAACTGCATAGTATATCCTAAAGCACTAACCCCCCTAGGCACAATGGAAACCTTATGAAGAGGATCTACCCCAGGAAGGTATAAGGAAAGGAGAGCGTGTCCTGCTTCATGATAGGCAATAATCTCCTTCTCTTTTTTAGAAATTACCTTACTTTTTCTTTGAGGACCAGCTACCACTCTTTCTATTGCTTCCTGTAGCTCCTCCATTTCCACTGCTTCCTTCCCCTTTCTTGCTGCTAAAAGAGCTGCCTCATTACAAAGGTTCTCTAAATCCGCACCAGAAAATCCGGGAGTCTGCTTAGCAAGCACATTCAGATCTACATTGCTAGCTAACTTTATCTTTCGAGTATGCACTCTCAATATCTCTTCTCTTCCTTTTATATCTGGAGCATCAATCACAATGTGCCTATCGAATCTTCCTGGTCTAAGTAAAGCGGGATCTAAAACATCAGGACGATTGGTAGCTGCTAACACGATAATTCCCTCTTCGGTCTGAAATCCATCCATCTCAACTAGCAACTGATTTAATGTTTGCTCTCTTTCATCATGTCCTCCTCCAATTCCTGCAAAGCGCTGCCTTCCCACAGCATCTATTTCGTCAATAAAAATAATTGCTCCTCTTCCTCCTAATTTAGCTGCTTTTTTGGCCTGGTCAAAAAGATCGCGTACTCTACTTGCTCCTACTCCTACAAAGAGTTCAACAAAATCAGAGCCACTTATACTAAAAAAAGGCACATCCGCTTCTCCTGCTACAGCCTTAGCTAATAAAGTCTTTCCACATCCCGGAGGACCTACTAGGATAACTCCTTTAGGAATTCTACCTCCTAGTTTTTGAAATCTCTTAGGATCTTTTAAAAATTCAATTACCTCTCCTAACTCCTCTTTAGCTTCATCTATTCCTGCCACATCCCGAAAAGTAACCTTAGGGGTCTTTCCCTTTTCAATCATATGGGTCCTTGCTCTCCCAAATGACCACACTCGAGAACCTATTTGAGAACCTCGGTAGGCAAAATACCAGAGAAACAGAATAATCAAAATCATCGGTCCTAAGGAGTAAAAAAGATTTGCCCAAATAGTCTTGGGAGGTTCTATCTCAAATTTCTTAACATTCCTCTTAAGCAACCCGATAAGTTCTTTATCTTCCTGAGGAACATAAACATAGAATCTCTTCCCTCCCCTTCGGAAGGTAAATTGCCCCTGAATTAAGTTGTCAGTCTTTTTGATCCACTCTATATTGGGTTCTTTTAAATTATTCTCTAAAAGATAATAGAACTCGCTGTAGTTTAACTTCTCTACTGTTCCCATAAAGTTTGGAAGAAGAGAACTAAAAAGCCACATCAATCCTAAAAATAGAAAGAGCCAGAGAATCATCCCCCTCATAAATTTGAATTCAGAAGAAGGTTTCTTATCTTTACCCCTTCGATTATTCATAACTATTCATTATAATTTATACTTCTAAAAAAGCAAGGACTTGATTGTAAGCCATCCATCCTCTTTTTTAACCTCCAGAAGTGGCAAATCCAAACTACCGTAGGAATCTTTTTTGTTAATTAACTCTAAAACTTGCTCAAAATGTTTAAACGTTAACCTCCTGGTATCTCCTTTAACTTCCTCTATCGCTAACCGTAAGAGGTTAACTACTATAGAATCAGGAAGTTTTTTTATCTCATCTATATTTAACCTTATATATCCTTTTCCTCGCTGCTTTTTTAGATGAGCAAACTGCTCTTTAGTAAAGGAGTAAATAAATTCGTAATCCAAAGAAGTAGCTTTTGCCAAGTTAAAGAGCACATTAACTATGTTAGGATTAAACTCTTCCAAAATAGGAAGAAGCTTTAACCTTATTTTGTTTCTGAAAAACTTATCTTCAAAGTTGCTTCTATCTACTCGGTAAGGAATATTTTTTTTCTTCAGCCAATCTAAAATTTCTTTTTTCCTTAACTCGATAAGTGGTCTCACTGCAACAATATTTTTGAATTTTGTTTTCGGAGAAATCCCTCTCAAACCTTTAAGGGCTGCGCCTCTTATTATTCTCATAAGAATAGTTTCTATTACATCATCTTTGTTATGAGCCAATGCTAGCTTTTTAAATTTATATCTCCTTGCACATTTTAAAAAGAAATCGAATCTTAGATTTCGGGCAGTCTGCTCTAAAGAGTCTCCATTAAAAAATTTCTTAACATTTTTTTTCTCACTTACAAAATCTATCTTCCATTGAGCACACATCTTTTCTACAAACCTTTCCTCACTCTCTGCCTCTTCTCTCAAACAGTGATTAAAATGTGCACACAATAATTTAAGTTTGAACTTATCTCTTATTTGAGAAAAAAGATAAAGCATACATACAGAATCTGGACCCCCCGAAACTCCCAAGATAACTTTATCTTTTGGTTTTAAGAGTTGATATCGAGATAAGGTATTTAGGAAAGTCTCCTCTACCATTTTACTTTTTATTATATCATAAGGGATGATTGCCTTGGTGATAAAATTATAATAAAATACTGATTAGTAATGCAAATCTTAGCAATAAATCCCTGGATTTACGACTTTGCTGCTTACGACTTTTGGCTCAAACCCTACGGATTTTTAGTAATTCTAACTTACCTAAAAAATAAAGGAGTGGAAATAAATTATTTAGACTGTTTAGAGAAAAAAACAACTGTAGACAATTTTGGAAGAGGCAAATACTATTCTGAAATCGTCCCTAAGCCACCACTTTTAAATTCGGTGCCTCGTTACTTTAAAAGGTATGGATTCACTCCTCAAGAATTTCTTAACCTACTTCCTCGTAAAAACCCTAAATTCGTGCTCCTTACCTCTTCTATGACTTATTGGTACTGGGGAATACGCCAATTAGTAGAAATTATTAGAGAGCGCTTCTCTACAAAAATAATTCTTGGAGGGATTTATCCTACCTTAATGTACCATCATGCCAAAACTAACATTCCTTGCGATTATATATTTAAAAATCAAGAATTACAGACTTTCTTTGAATTATTAAATGTCCCTTATAACTTTAAAGAGCTTTATTTTACTCTCCCTGATTATGAATACTTCTACTCTCATCTAGACTATGTGGTGGTAAGAACATCGTGGGGGTGTCCATTCAATTGCAGTTACTGTGCTATAAAGAAACTATTCGATGGATTTTTACGGCTTCCTGAGGAAAGAATTATTGAATTTATCTCTTACTATTACAGTAAAGGCATAAAAAATTTTGTTCTCTACGACGATGCTTTTCTCTATCCTAAAGAGGAAACAAAGAATTTATTAAAAAAACTAAAGGCGCTAAAAATTAAAGTAAATTTTCACACTCCTAACGCCCTCCATTTTAGATTCCTTGATGAAGAAATTGCTTACCTTTTAAAGAAATTAGGATTCGTCAATATCCATTTTGGTTTAGAAACCCTTGACAGAAATTTGCAAAAAATATGGGGAGATAAAGTAACTACTGAGGAAGTGATTAGAGGAATAAAGCTTTTAAAAAGGGGTGGATTTAAAGAAGGAGAATTCAGTGTGTATCTTCTTTTAGGCTATCCTAATCAAAACTTAGAAGAGCTTAAGAAAGAAATTGATTTTTTGCATTCTTTAGGAGCAAAAATTTCTCTGGCAGAATATTCTCCGGTGCCCCAAACTCCTCTCTTTAAGCTGTATCAGGATAAGTTAAAAGACCCCCTTCTACATAATAATTCTATATTTGTTTTCTTTGAAAATAAAATTAGAGATTTCTACCAAATAAAAAATTATGTGCGAGAGCTTAATAAAAAATTTACTACTTAGCTATTTTACCGAAACGAAAGGATTATTTTTAATGTAGTATCTTAAGGGAAGGTCTTTACAGTAGACAGCATAATCAATCCCTATTCTTTTTGTTTTCACTACAGAAAATTTTTTACAGACTCCTGCGGAGATAAAGAAGTCTTTAGAAGTAATGCTCCTACCTAAGAATCTTCCATTAATACCTAAGGCTTGTGTCCATCGCCCTGGGCCGTTAGTGAGATTTTTTTCGCTCTTTCTGCCTCTATTCTTTTTCATAATCTCTATCCCTGAAAGAGGCTCAATAGCCCTGATAAACACTGCCTGGGGATCACCTTTTCTTGAAACTACTACATTAAAACACCAGAATTTTCCATAGATTAAATACACATAAATTATACCCCCTTCTCTATAGAGAAATTTATTTCTGGAGGTAAGTTTACCAGAAAAGGCATGAGAAGCATCATCCTCTATACCTAGGTAGGCTTCTGTCTCTACAATTTCCCCTATTAAATTCTTTCTTCCTTTAGCAACTACTATATAATCACCCAAAAGATGGTAAGCAACATAAGGAGCTTGATTAAGAAAAAAATGCTTTGTTCGCATACGTTTCCTTAAAGTGCTAATTTTAAAATCTCTTAAACCCTCTAACATAATCGCCTTGGAAGTAAACTTTTAGCCTTTCAGATTTATAAATCCAGATATAATAACCCTCCAAGGAATAAGTAACCTTATCCGGTAGTCCTAATACCCTGATTACTCTCTCTTTATTATCGTTAAGATTTATGAGAGTTCCCTGCTGGGTAAGATAATAATCTTTTTTTAAATACCCTTCGCCAAAGGGTTTTTTTACTCTTAATACCACCCTTCCCCTATTTTGAGATAAGTATCCTCTTAAACTTACACATCCTCCTAAAAATAAGAATATCAAGACTGATAGAAGAGTTAGAACTACTTTCAAATCTTAAGTAGCGAAAGAATAAAATTTACCACTCCCCCCACCACTAATGCTGTGGAGAGCATAATAGCGATAGATTTCAACATATCCTTGATTTTTAGCTCTCTCAACAGGACCACAAAAGTAGCTACACAAGGAAAGTAAATTGTAAGAATTGTAACTCCTACAATAAGCTGTCGCACACTTAAATTAAGTGGGCGAAGCATTCCCACCGCTACATCCTTTCTTAGGAAACCTACAATCAAAGCTCCTATTGCCTGATCAGGTAAACCCCAGATTCTGGTCATTATAGGGGAAAATATTACTGCCAAAAAATCAATAATCTTTAGATAATAAAGAATATTAACAAATAGTACACCCAAAAGAACATAAGGTAATGCTTCGGAAAAAAACCAAGACAATCTTATCCATAGTTTTTTATAGAGAGCTTTTAAAGAAGGAAGACGATAAGGAGGAATCTCTACCAAGATTTCCGGACTTTCCCCTTTTAAGAATCTATTTAGGATTATTCCTAGAATAAACCATACCAGAAAAAGAATTAAAAATACAATTCCTACGAATTGCCCACCTAATCTCCCTAATACCCCGATTACCATGGCACTCTGGGCCATGCAAGGCACTGCTATAGAAACTAAAGTAGCAGCAATAAACTTCTCTCTCCTCTCTTCAAAAAGTCTTGTAGAAAGCGCTCCAGGAACATTACATCCCAAACCTAAGACCATAGGGACTATTGCATATCCATGAAGGCCTACTTTATGAAATGCTCTATCTGCTAAAATAGCTAATCGGGGTAAGTACCCCCAATCTTCCAACACACCTAATACTAGATAGAAACTAAATACATACGGTAAAACCATAGCTATAGGTACGTAAAGACCTGTAGTTAACAAACCAAATGCACTAGAGTAGTCAATTTCTCCTCCTCCAAGCTTTCCTATTAGGATACTGTGTAAAAAACTACTCTTTCTAATAAAAAAACTTAACTTCATAATTAGAGGAGTATAAAAATTAGTAAAAAGGGGGGCAAACACATAATTTATCAACCCTTCTCCTACAAATCTTATTACCTGAAAACTTAAAATAACTATGGCTACAGCAATTGGATAAGCCCATGGAGGTTTTACACTTACTTCTTCAAGAATATCCCAAATCGTGTGATGACGATGAGAAAGCTTTTGTACCCTTTCAATTATCTTTCCAATAAAACTCCATTTCTCTTTTTCTAAGTCTTTAGGAGGAGAGGCGGTTTTTATCTTCTCTACTAGCTCTTTTACCCCCTGACCAGTTAAACCGCAAGTAGGAATGACCTTTACCCCTAGAAGTTTCTTTAACTTCTCTATATCTATATCAATACCCTTATGCTTAGTCTCATCCCACATATTTAAAACCACAATGAAAGGCTTTTTTACTCTTTGTAAGAGATCCACAGTTAGAGATAGATTCCTCTCTAAATTAGTAGCATCTACCACATTTACTATTACATCTGCCTGGTTGAGTAATTCTAAAGCTACCTCTTCAGCCTTATTAGTGGGAGTTAACCCATAAGTTCCTGGGGCATCTATCACCTCTGCTCGGATATCTCCCAGTTTTAAAAAACCCTTAGTTATTTCTACAGTAGTACCAGGGTAGTTAGAAGCCAAAACTCTTGCTCCGGTAAGATGGGAAAAAAGCACACTCTTACCTACATTAGGATTGCCCACCAGAAGCACTCTCATCCTTCTACGATAATTTTAGAAGCCATTCCTCTCCCAATAGCAAATTGGGAAGAACTTACCTTTACAATTATTGGTCCAGGAGTTTGGCTTACTTTTAAAATCCTTACTCCTACCCTTATCCCTAAATTCTCTAATTTTTTCTGAAAACCCATTCCTCCTCGAATCTCCTTCACCTTACTCCACCTATTACTTTCCAATTGAAGAAGAGTTGTCTCCATATTAAATACCCATACGATAAAGAAGATACCCAATAGTTATACCCACTACCAAATTAACCATCTTTACCCAGAAACTTACTCTTACGCTATGCGAAAGTAACGGCAGCATTCCGTAACCATCCTGAATAATACATGAGGTAAAAAACACAGAAAAGGGAATAACTTTCTTATAAAACATCATTACAAATATCATATGAGGTCCACTTTCAGGAATAATTCCTATTAGTCCTGCCAGGAAGAGCACATAAATTAGATTATGCTTAACAAACTCTGAAGGTTGAAAAATTTTAGACCTAGAGCTATAAAAAGTGTAGCAACCATTGCCGAAGTTAATGCCCCCAAAGTTAAAGCTCCCCTCATATAGAGAGAAGCTACTATAAACCCCGAACCACGGGCTTACCTCCGTCCTTTCTTTGAAAGGGCGGGGTGGCCTTTTGTGGTTTGGGGTAAACGCTCCTAAACAACCAGGGATAACCCCTAAGAAGGAGGCAAGAAGATATTGCCTCCAATGCGAACCCTTCATAAAACGAGTTGGCCCACCTCTGGTAAAAGTGTTTAAGTAATCAATAAAAACCATCATCACGAAAACGAAGATGATAATTATTAGAGCTCGCTTAGAGAGGAAAAAACGATCTCCATATTTTTAAAACCCTATCTCTTTACCTACTTTTATCTCTAGGAAATCTTCCTTGAAGACCTCCCGAAACAAAGAAACACCAAGAAATCCCGTACAGTGAGAAGGTGCTATCTTCTTTACTGCTTTTCTGCATTCTCTAACTACATACTCAATAAATCTTTTTTCTTTATCCATAAGATGGAATCCTCCTATTAAACAATATATATCTTTATTAAAACTCCTCCTTACTTTTTCTATAATATTTAACACACCAAAGTGTGCACATCCACAGAGTAAAACCAAGTCCTTACCTCTTTCAATTATTAAGCTTTGTTCAGCAATCTTTTCTCCTTTGTAAGAAATAAGGCACTCCCCACTGGAGTATACCCCTTCTTTTATATTAATTTTCTCCTTTACTTCTACTAACTTTGCTTTCTGTTTTAGAATACGGTCCTTAAAATTTTTGTTAGAGTGAGCACAAACATAAACGGTAATACCTTTATTCATCTCCAAAAGACCATTTAATCCTTGAATGTGATCCCAATGCTGATGAGAAATAACAACCTTAGTTATCTTCATTAAATCTATGCCCATTAATTTGCTATTCTTTTCAATATAGGAGAACTTTTCTCCTGTATCGAAAAGAAGGTCATCATCTACAAGGTAGGAAACGCCCCATCCCCCTTCAAAACTTTGATTCATAACTTCTTTGTCAAACAGAACCCTTAATCTCATCACTCTCGAGAACCAAAAATAACTGTTCCCAGTCTTATCATGTTTGCTCCTTCTTCTATGGCTACTTTGAAGCTATCACTCATGCCCATAGAAAGATATTTAAAATCAGAGAGAAAGTAGGATATTGCTTTTTAATCTCTTCGAACAACTTTTTTTATCTCTCTAAAGTAAGGTCTTAACTGATAGGAATTTTCAACTAACGGCCCCATAGCCATAAAACCCATCACCTTTAAATTCTTTAACGATAAAATCCCTCTAACAAAACTATCTAAATCTTCAGGAAATATACCAGCTTTGGTAGACTCCTTAGCAATATTTATTTCAATTAAAAATAATCTTTTCTATCTTCTTACATTCCTTACCTAAAAGTTGTGCTAATTCTATAGAATCTAAAGTCTGTATCATATCAAACAGTCTAACTGCTTTTCTAACTTTATTCCTCTGGAGACGACCAATAAGGTGCCAATCTACATCCTTATTACCTATTACTCCTATCTTTTTCTCTGCCTCTTGGATGTAATTTTTCCCTATTATCTTTATCTCTGCAGTGATAGCCTCTAAAATTTCGGAAGGAGCTCTTTTCTTCGTGGCTGCTACCACCTCTACGTAAGATGGTATTTGTTTCAATGTTTTTTTTTACATTCTCTTTTATCATCATTTAATCACCAAATATCTTCTGTTTTCTTCTACAACTTCCCTTAACTTTTCATCTTTTATGAGACTTCTAACGCATTTCTCAATTGCTCCCAACTCCACCCCTAAAGATATGCTCAACTCTTCGATACTTTGAGGTCTTCTCTTTAAAGAGGCAAATACTAGATTTTTATCTATAAAAGTCTTTACCTTCCTAACTTTAACTTTTCTGAAATTAACAACTTGACAATTTCTTCCTAGAATTTTCTTGAACTGATATATAACCTTAGGAGAAGGAAGCAAACTTTTTCTAAGATAGGGAATAGCTCTTATGGGAGTATTAATCTGCACTCTATCAGGATTGATTTTATAAATTTTCTTCTTAAATTGGTAAGCAAATTCTTCTTTGTCATTAATTCCTTTAACTAACATAATCTCTAACCATATCTTTCCTTTATATTCTTTCCTAAACTCTATAAGTCCTTTAACTACTTTATCCAAAGTAATTAAGGAATGGGGTCTGTTAATCTTTTGGAAAATTTCTTGATTAGGAGCATCTAAAGAGGGTATCACTAGATTTGTCTCTTTCAGTTGATTTCTTACATCTTTTCTGTAAAGAAGAGAAGAATTAGTTATTACACAGATAGGATATTTATGCTTGCAGGTCTTCCCTACTAGTCTTATTAGCTTATCTAGGTTTTTAAGAAGTGTTGGCTCCCCTGATCCAGATATAGTAATATAATTTATTTTTACCTTATTCTTTAAAATATTCTCTAATTCTTCTCTTACTCTCTCTAGATTAATCCCTCCTCTTCTAACTATAGTTCTTTTTAGAGTAGGCCCTAACTGGCAGTAAACACAATTGAAACTGCACACCTTTCTTGAAAATGGGTCCACCCCCAAAGAAAACCCTAATCTTCGTGAGTACACGGGACCGTAAAGGTAACTCATAGGGCCAGCAAGTTTGGTTACTTTTCCCCTTCAGGAGAATGGTAGATATACTGGATGAGTTTTCTTCTTTCTTCTTTACTCATCTTTAAGAACATTACTCCTGTAGGAAAATATAAATTGCCTCTCTCATCTCTTTTAGGTAATTTCGCCTGCCATCTAACTTTAGCAAATACATAGAAAGGCTTCTTTTCTCCTGGTAGTATTAACCCTATCTCTATGAGAGTGTCGGGATTGACTTTTTCTCCTAAAGGAACGCATATTCCTCCTGATCCAACGTTGATAGCATCAAGCTCTACCTCTCCCTTTTTATGCAAAATCTTGAAAATAACCCGGACACCGTCTTTTATTCTTCGATATCTTCTTCTCTCTATCATTTCTCCTCCCTTAAATGGAAACCTGTAAAGTTAATCTTTCCCAAAATAGAGATTATAATTGTACCATAATTTAAGATATCCGAGTAATTTTATTCAACTTTTTTAACACGAAACCTCTATTAATTCTAGTTTAAGTTTCTCTTTTAAACTTTTCCTTACTTTATTTTTCCCAAAGTAGAAAAGGTGCCCTAAGCATCAACAATCGGGAGAACCAAAACCCTTCACTACTTCTGTGTCCCTCAAGATAAACTTTGATGTAAAGCATTCGTCTAAATAAGTAAGCCAAATCTTTTCTATGGATACTTTCTCTTGACTTAGAAAGTAGTCTATGTGCCAAAATAATTTCTTTTTCTTAGAAATATGTCTCCTCAGACGAGAAATTAAACCCTTTTTTGCTGAGCCAACATAGAGATAAGTTCCCTTTTTAAATTCTATCTGCCCTAATCTTCCAATTTTTATTTCTTTATCTATTTTATTACTAACCTCGAGAAGATAGGTAGAAAATTTTCTGTGCAACTTAATCGTTCCTAATATAACTTTTCGTATTTTCCTTTATCTACTCGCTTTAATTTGTGAAACCCCGCTTCCTTCGCTCTCCTTTCCAACCCTGTTTTAGAAAATCCCAAAGAAAAGGTAGAAAATACTTTTTTAAGTTTACTCCCGCATTTAGGACACCTCTTAAGAGGCTCTTCTCCTACTTTCTGAAGAACTTCCAATCCTTTCTTACACAGTTTACATCCTTTGCTTCCTTTCTCAACACGATAAAGATAAATAGGCATATAAATTATTATATAAAAGAACTCTTTCTTTGCCAAATTCTACATTTACTAGATCCTAACAGAAGGATTGTATCAGGAGAGAACAAAAGAGAATAAGAAATAATGGTGGAGGTGGCGGGAATCGAACCCGCGTCCTCAATAAGCTAAAAGAGGAGCCTACTACATACTTAGCCTCTCTTTTAATCTTTTCTCTAACAGCTCCGAGAGGCAGGATCTGTTAGAGAGCAACCTTGGTTATTTTTGAGGCAGGCTCCCAAGGTTAAGAACCTACCTCTAGTCTCTATTACCGAACCCCTAATCCCGTCAGAGACAAACGGAATTAAGAGCCCTGCTTAACAAACTGCGCAAGCAGGAGTGGTTGCGTAAGCGTCTGCACTTATTTTTTGTAGGCCTCTTACAGCTGGCCTACCCGCTGGCATGCAGCTCCTTCCCTGCTTATTGAGTCGAGTCCCTTTCACCCCCATTTTCTAAGAGCAATATATTTATACCATAAAAATTAATTTCTTTCAATAGAAGCTAATTTTTTCACTTTTCTCCATTGGACAATCGCAGGTGCGCAATCTATTAAAAGGCAAAAGAGTAACCTCAAAAGATTTTCAATTTTTTATATCTAAATTAAAATCGGGGCGACTGGATTTGAACCAGCGACCTCTTGAACCCGAACCAAGCGCTCTCTAACCAAGCTGAGCTACGCCCCGAAATATTCCTTATTAATACTTGATTTTAAAAGATAATCAAATTCTAAGTTAACCCAATCACCCACTTTCTTATATTTTAAATTGGTATGCGCAAAAGTATAGGGAATTACATCGATAGAAAAAGATGTAGGCTTTATCTTTTGAATTGTTAAACTAACTCCCTCAACAGCAATTGAACCTTTCTCTGTAACTAGGTGTTTGAATCTTTTAGGGAGTTCAATTTCAAAAGTATAAAAATCTTTATTGCGCTTTATACCCTTTATCTTCGACTCACAATCTATGTGACCTAAAACAAAGTGTCCACCTAATTTATCTTGCGCTTTTAAAGAAGGTTCTAAATTAACTGAATAATTTACTTTTAATCTTTTTAAATTTGTGCTTTCTAAAGTTGTTTTTATTACCTCAAAAAATAATAAATCATTTTTCTTTTCTACTAAAGTCAAGCATGCTCCATTTACAGAAATACTATCAGAAATATTACTTTCAGAAAATACAACTTGAGAAAGAATACTTAACTTCCACATACTCACTTTTTTTTCTATTTTTTTCACTTTTCCTACTTCTTTTATGATTCCTGTAAACATTTTAAAAACTTAAACCTAACTGTTTTTGAAAAAATATAAATCTGAAATTATACAAATCCTTTTGCTTCTCATACTGTACTGCGTTTCCTTCTTTCCTTTATTAATATTAATAATTATACAACAATTTTTAAAAACTTCTTAGAAAGAAAGTATAAGGGCAACAAAATAATCCACAGCTTTAATTATAGCAAAATTCCACTTTTCGCAAAAGCGAAATCCCTCCTATCCCAGCCTCCTAATTCTTTGGACAAACTTTTCTAAAGTGGGAGGGGGTAGAGGATGAGTTTGAAGGAGGATACAGAAGCTAGAGGATAAGTTAAAGGTATTAAAGGAAGTAGTAGTAGTAGTAGTAGAAGAAGAAGAAAATAGTAGAGGTATGCAGGAAATATCAGATTGACCCCAGGATGTATTATCCGCCACAGGCAAATCTGCCTCTGGCAGAAAAAGAGATGTTAAAAAAATCCAAAACAGACTAAAGACAAGGATTTATTTATGATAGAGAAATATAAATTAGAAAAGGTTATCACCACAAAGAAAGATTTCTTAAAAGATACAGATTTTCCTAAATCAAGTTATTATTATCTGAATTCAAAAGAAGAAGTAGCTTCTAATAAAAGAAAAAGAGGCAGAAAGAATAATAATCGCATCTTTAACAAAACACACAGAAAGGTTCTTTACCAAAGAAGAGCTTTTAATTCAATACATTACTCCTATATTATCTTGTGAATTTGTAAGTTACGAATAGAGAATAGCAAAGATATTGAAAAATAAAGGGTTTTTGATAAATAAAAAGAGGCTGTATAGGATATTATCTGTCAGAGACAGATTCGCCTCAGGCGAAAAAGGGAGAGAATAGAAAAGTAAGGATATTTTCCACCATAGGCGAATCCACCTTTGGTGGAAATCTTATAGATTGTTTTACCAAAAGACTTCTTCTTCAGATTATTGGATATTCTTTACCTTCTTCAGTAATGGAAATACTTTTACAACCATTTAAGAATATACTCTTCTATAGGATATAAACAGGTGTTGAATTTGAGGAGGAGTTAGAAGGTAAATATGTTAAAGAAACCAGATTGGTGCTTGTATGAATAAAAAATATTGTCTAATTAAAAAAAGGGTTGTCTGAAAATAGGGGGCAACCCAGCACTTTTAATTTTTTGTTTTTATTGGATTTTAGAAAAAATATTGTATAATTTTAACTGAAGGGTTCAAAATTTACAGATATGATAAGACAAAAAATTATAAAGATATTACAAGAAGCAAAAGAAGAAATACGGATAAAATATAAAGCAGAGATGAGAGGAATTTTTGGTTCTTATGCTCGAGGAGAAGCAAAACAAGGAAGTGATGTAGATATTCTTGTGAACTTTCTTGAAGGAGCTACTCTCTTTGACTTTGTCGGCTTGGCAAATTATTTAGAGGAGAAATTAAAGATAAAGGTAGATATTGTTCCTGTAGATACTTTAAGAAGAGAGATTAAAGATAAGATTTTAAATGAAGCTATTTATTTATGAAAGACTATAGATTATATCTAAAAGATATTTTATCAGCAATGGAAGCAATAGAGAAATTTACTCAAGGGATGAATTTTAAAGATTTTAGAGAAAATGATATGGTATATAGTGCGGTAATAAGAAAATTTGAGATTATTGGTGAAGCAGCAAAAAATCTACCTGAGGAAATAAAGCAGAAATATCCTGAAATTCCCTGGAAAAGTATGGCGGGAATGAGAGACAGACTAATCCATTTTTTATTTTGGAGTAAAATACGAACTTGTCTGGGAAACAATAAAAAGAGAAATTCCCAAGATTAAACCTTTAATTGAAAAAATTATAGAAGATTTAGATTTCCAATGAGCTTCTTTTTTATCTAATAATCAAAAATTAACCAGCCAACAAAATTTTTAGATATATTCTATCTTTTTTAAAATACCATCTTGAATAAAAAACCAAGTTCTATTTACCAAAAACAAAAATTTCATTACATGTCGGGTTTGGCATTACATGTCGGGTTTGTAAAGAGGTTTGAGTTTTTATTCACAGATAAATTCAACAACTGTAAATCTATGTGTGAATTATTATTTTTAAAATAAAGGCTTGTTTTTGCAAATTATTTCTATACTCCTTAGTTCAACCTCGTAGGTTGAATTGGGTTGTAATTAAAGTCCAGAAACCAGTAATTAACAGTCTATCTAAAAAGGCACATAAAATTGAATTATTTATAACACACTATTTCCAACCCTACACTATTTCCACCCCTGGGGTGGAAATATAGATGTGTAAGTTAACAGAATAAGCAATGCTTAATTTGTAAATTTCCTTTTAAATCTTTTTCTTATTTCCTCCTGAAAAACCATTTTTCACACCCGGCGGGTGTGATTGGTTGGTGTATGAATAATTTAGATTTTCCAGATGATGATATTTTTTCTGCCCCATTTGTAAAAAATGTGGTTTTACTTGCTTCAGTGATGGCAGTGATAATAAATAATTTACTCTTCATCTTGAGCAATTCAACATTTATTCTGCACCCTTTCTCAATAAAGAAAACCAAAAAGCCATAAAGGAATTCTGTTTCTAAAACCCACAATTATATCATCTAATGCTAAAAAAATATCTTTTGATGAAGCCTTTTTCTCCTTACCTCCCACCTCAAATAATCTTCCCTCCCTATCCATAAAATCTACTTTATCAGAATAATATAGTTTTTTTAAACTTCCTAATTGATTAAGCAAAAAAGTTTCTCTGATACTGCCTTTTTCTATAGTAAAACCTTTCTCTTGTTCAATGAGATAAAAAAGATTGGTGTTCTCTAAATATATCTTTTGAGGTTTACGCAATAGACTAAACCCTTTTGTCTTAGGATAAAGTAAAATAAACAGCCCTGCTTTTTGAAGTTCTTCAATATAAGTATAAATATATTCCTTGGAAATTCCTAACTGTGAACTTATCTTAGAAATGTTAGGGATAAATGGTTGAGAAGTGGCTACTAAGTAAAAAAGTTTTTTTAAATTATAAATTGTGGAGTGTTTAATATTAAAAAGCGAGGGCATATCTTCGTAGAATATTTTTTCTATTACATTACCTAATTTATTATAAAAAGATTCAACTCCTTCCTTAAAAAAGGGATAATAGCCGTATTTTAGATACTCTCTAAAGTATTTTAGAACAGGAAGTTGTGAGCTAATTTTATCTGCTAACTTTATATGCTCCTTTAACAAATCTTTAAAATCAAGAGGCTGAAATTGTTTATTCAAACGCAAGATTAAATATTCTCTGAAAGAAAGTCCCCTTAAATTATAAAAAACTGCTCTACGAGAAAGGTCTCCTTTTCCTTTTAAAATACCTATACTTGAACTCCCTGAAAAAATTATCTTTTTTTTAGGAGATGAATCATAAATGTTTTTTAACTCTATTTGCCAGTCAGGATATTTGTGGATTTCATCTATAAGGAGAGTCTTTCCGCCAAATTTAAAAAATTCTTCTGCTATATTATATAATCCTTTATTTATTACATTTATGTTATCTGCGGAAAGATATAGACAATCTTGGGGAGTCTTAAAATTATAAAGATAATATTGCAAAAGTAAGGTAGTTTTACCCACTCCTCTTGCACCAACAATTCCTATAAGCCGATTATTCCAACTTATCTTATCAAAAAGATATCTTCTATAAGACAGCTTTTCTACTTCTTTAGCAAGAGATAAATGAATTTCTATAAGTTTCTCTATCATAAATTTTCTTAATGGGTAAAGTATACTTTACTATTTTTATTTAAATCTGTCAAGTATAATTTACTATTACAGTATCAAGAAAATTGTGGACTTTTTATTCTGTTATTATAACTTTTCGTTAAAGCTAACCTCCCTGCATTTAGAGATTAATCCTTTGGGTTTATAATGCATATAGCTCTGATAACTTAATGAATTAGAAAATCTGATTGCACACCCCTGATTGCACACCCGGCGGGTGTGATTGGTTGGTGTATAAATAATTTAGATTTTCCAGATGATGATATTTTTTCTGCCCCATTTGTATGCAAGTTTTTGTAAGTCAATTAAGATTTTTATTTTCTCTTCAAAAGAAAAGGTAGCAGCTTTTCTCTTGCGGGTCTCTTCTTCTTTAAAAAAATCGCTACGTTTTAAAATCCTTTTGCCAATAATAAACTTTTGTTCATCTTCCATAGTGTTTTTCTTTAAATTCTTTGAATTTCTCATTCAACCCATACCGATTCAATATTTTTTGCAACTTCTCTTTATTTATCTGACACTGCTCTAAAAGCATCTCTATCTTCCTGTAGTCCTTGCTCCTTCCTGCTCTCAAGAATAAAGCTATTAGATATTCAGGGATAATAACCTTAGTTTTGATGCCCTCATACTCTGTTTCCTGTGCTTGTTCTACCGCTTCTTTTTCAAGAGGATCAGCAGGAAATATATCAACCGGAACTCCTTCTATTACTACCCAATGTCCTTTCCATTCATATCCCTTAGCTTTAAGATACTCGTATATAGGTGAAAGGTCAATTATCTCTTTCTTCCCTTTATCCTTAAGAAGAATAAAAATATCTAAATCCTGAGTAAAGAAAGGCTCAATCCATCTTAAAGCAGCTATTGCTCCTCCAATAGCATAATCTTGTATTAATCCTTTTTGCTTAAGTTCGTTTAATACTTTGAGTGTTTTCTTCATTTTTTCTCAAGCTTTTTTGCTCCTCAACAGGAAGCATATTAAAATGAAACTATAAGATATTAAAATAAGAACTCTTTACCATTTCTTCTCCCCTAACTTTTATTTTATTATATTAAAATAAAAAAATCCACTGTTCTCATTTATAACCCATCTCCATCCCTGGGTGAGAATATGGATATCTAAGTTAACAGAATAAGCAATGCTTGATTTGTAAACTTACATGCTTCTGGCTTGATATTTTAGTCTCAATAAATGTTAAGTTAAGATAATTCACAGATAAACTCACGACCATAAATTTATGTGTGAATTATTATTTTTAAAATAAAGGCTTGTTTTTGCAAATTATTTCTATACTCCTTAGTTCAACCTCGTAGGTTGAATTGGGTCTCACTTCATCTATTTCTTAAAGCTATCCTCTGTTTAAAATAACTAATTCTATCCTTTATTGCTTTCTTAATTATATTAAATCTCAAAAGAATACCCATTAAAGTCCAGAAACCAGTAATTAACAGTCTATCTAAAAAGGCACATAAAATTGAATTATTTATAACACACTATTTCCAACCCTACACTATTTCCACCCCTGGGGTGGAAATATAGATGTGTAAGTTAACAGAATAAGCAATGCTTAATTTGTAAATTTCCTTTTAAATCTTTTTCTTATTTCCTCCTGAA
>Ga0190361_1000251_pt1 | contig 22450 bp, 33 predicted proteins | sample 48721845_MG_FD_161273 | JGI IMG/M metagenome (GOLD analysis project Ga0190361, IMG submission 161273) | Hydrothermal vent microbial mat bacterial communities from Southern Trench, Guaymas Basin, Mexico - 4872-18-4-5_MG | ecosystem: Environmental > Aquatic > Marine > Hydrothermal vents >... | reverse complement strand
AATTTCCTCCTCTTGGAGGTACTGCTTAGCATTCTTGCTGTTAACACTTCCCCCATAAAGAATTGGGACTCTCGCTGAGTTTTTTTTACCAAAAAGCTGGAAGATAAGTTTCCGGATGAACAAAGCGGCGGTGGTAGCATCTTCTGGAAGACAGGGATTTCCTGAACCAATTGCCCAAATTGGTTCATAAGCTATAACAACTTTTTCTATCTTAGATTTTGATATTCCTTCTAAACCCTTTCTAATTTGTTTCTCTAAAATTTTAAAGGTTTCTCCTTTCTCTCGTTGAGCTTGACTCTCTCCAATACATAAAATAGGTCGAAGGCCAAAATCTAAAGTCTTTTTTAGTTTTTTGGCAATCATTTCATTGGTTTCTTGGAATATTTGCCTCCTTTCAGAGTGGCCAATAATCACATACTTTATTTTTAAATCCTTTAACATTTTTACTGAAATCTCTCCAGTAAAAGCTCCTTTCTCTTCCCAAAAGCAATCTTGAGCTCCTAGGTTAAATCTTGAATCTCTAATCTTAAATCCCTGAAGGTAAACAAAGGGTGGACAAATCACAATATCGGCTTTTTTAATGTTTCTTAAACCTCTTTTTAAAGAATTAAAAAGCTGCTTAGCTTCTTTTAAAGTAGTGGGATTACACTTCCAGTTTGCAACAATTAAAGGTTTCATCTTTTTATTGTTTACTGTTTACGTAAGTACTCTGCAGCCTTTTCTGGTTCAATCGTAGAGATTTCAATCCCAACACCAAATTCAAACCCAGCTTGGATAGCCGTTCTTGGTAGAATTTCAAAATGCCAATGATAATGAGAGTAATCTTTACCATCACAAGGGGCAGTTCTTAAAAAGAAATTATAAGAGAACTCGCCCAAAGCTCCTCGTAATTTTTTCAAGGCAACCTGAAAGGCCTCAGCTAGAGCCATTTTTTGTTTATCATTTGCTCTTTCAAAATAACTTAAATGTTCTTTGGGATAAATTCTAACCTGGAAAGCCATTCTTGAAGCAAAAGGGCATAAAGCCAAAAAATCTTCATTTTCAAAAACAATTCTTGCTCCCGTCTCCTTATCCCATCTTATCATTTCGCAATGAATACACTTTTGATGATAATCCCAATATCTCCTTGAGCCAATCAGGCTATTTTGGATATCAGGATCGGTTACCGGGATAGCCATTATTTGAGAGTGAGGATGGCTGATCGAGGCCCCCGCTTCAGAACCATGATTATGAAAGATGGAGACATAATTCACAAACTTTTCGTTCATCAATTCCAAATATCTTTCCTGATATGCATCAAGCACCTCTTTTATCTCTTTAACTGAAAATTGAGACATATCTCGAGAATGGTCTCGGGTTACCACTACTTCGTGAAAACCAACTCCATCCATAATTTGATAGGGACCTTCGGCTCTTTCTCTCAAACTTTCACCGGGGACAACAGCTGGAAATTTATTAGGAATTACTACTAAAGTCCAGTTTTTTGGGAGTTTTTTAGCTCCTTCTATTTTTTTACCGCGGACAAAAATTAAAGTTGGCTTCTCACCATCTTTCCCTATTTGACAGAAAGGACAAGTCTCTTTTGGCTCCTCTAGTATTTCTTTCTTTTCTTTTTTGAAAGTTTCGGGCCTTTTCGCCCTGCCAGTAGCAATAACTACCCAATCTTTGCTAACGATGTCGAACCTTAATTCAGATGGAAATTTTGATTTTTCCTTAGGATCCATATTTTCCCCTTAAAAGATTCCATCTTATCTTAAGCAGATCGATTCCCATTTTAAAAGTGTTTGATAATTTCACTTTGGTCTTTGGATCATTTTTCCAGTGGACTGGAATTTCTTTTACTCTGTAGCCCAATCTTTTAGCAATTACTAACACTTCAACATCAAAAGAGAACCCAAGAATTCTAATTCTGGGGAAAATATCTTCAGCTGCTTTTCTGGTAAACATCTTAAATCCACATTGAGAATCCAAGATATTCCATGTGCCGCAAATTAAATGGGTAAGAAAACGAAAACTTTTCCCAAGTAGTACCCGCCGCCACCAGGGCTGAGGAGGATCAAGAACTGCTCCTTTTATATCTCTTGAGCCAATAACAACATCGTATCCCTGCTCAAACCAGGGCCACATTTTCTCTATCTGATCAATCGAGGTTGAATTATCAGCATCAGTAAAAATCCGATAAGCTCCTTTCCCTTCTAGCACTCCTTGCCTTACTGCATAACCTTTCCCATGATTTTCTTTATTTTCAATCAATCTTAAATTTCTAATTTCTGGTATCATTTCTCTAACTACTTCCCCGGTTCTATCTTTGGACCCATCACTAACCACAATAATTTCTGAATCATAAGATTGCTGAGAGAGATACTCAGCAATCTCCTGTAGGGTCTTTGGTAATCTTTCCTCTTCATTATAAGCTGGAATGATAACGGATAATTTCATATTGCTCTATTGCTTTATTGTTAAATTGTTTCTCTATTATAACAAATATAAAAATAAAATAAAAAGAGGAGACAAATTTTTTTTGAATGTCTCCTCTTAGGTCTCTTTTAATCCTCAATTCTACTCTGCTCTCGAGAAATTATTTCAATCGGAATCTCTGGTTTTATCTCTATCTTTAATCCTTCTTCGGTTGGAATAATTTCTCCGATAAATTCTCGGTCTTTAAAAATCTCAACTTTCTCAACTTCTTTTGATTTAGGTAATTCACCAGAAAAATCGGAAACAAAAAGCTTTGCCATTTTTATCCTCCTTATTTAATTTTCTGAGAGCATCCAAAATAATACCACCTTATTTTATTTTCGTCAATATCTCAGCTCCGCCCCTAATTATCGCTACTGTTTCCTCAAAGTGGCAAGAGAGAGAGCCATCGCGAGTTTCATAACCAAAGCCATCGGGAGATTTCTTGATATGCCAATCTCCCACTGTAACCATCGGCTCGATACAAAAAGTCATTCCTTCTTTTATTTCTTCACCTTTATGGCGTTTTCCATAGTTTAAAACTTGAGGCTCTTCATGGAGATCCTTGCCAATCCCATGGCCGCAAAGTTCTCGCACAACATTAAATCCTTGAGATTCAACATACCTCTGAATAGTGTTGCCAATATCACCGAAAGTATTTCCTACTCGCGCTTTTTTGATAGCCAATTTCAAGACCTTTTTGGTTACTCTAATCAACCGCAATTTCTCTGGATCAAAGCTGTCAGAGACCCGGTCTCTGACAGGAACTGTCAGTGCCATATCGGTGAAAAATCCTTTATATTTAATTCCTAGATCTAAAGATAAAATATCTCCGGTTTTTAATTTGTAATCTGAAGGCACCCCATGAACAATCACCTGATTTACTGAAGTACATAAGGTAGCAGGAAAATTCTCATATCCTTTAAAAGCCGGAATTGCTCCAAATTTAAAAATAAGGGTCTCTGCGACCCTATCTAATTCTTTAGTAGTAACTCCCGGCTCAACTTTCCTTCTCAACTCGTCCATAATGCGAGCCAGAATCCTCCCCCCTTCTCTCATTATTTCAATTTCTTTTTTTGTTTTTAATTTTATCATCCTCCTTCAAGAGAGTTTAGGATTCTTTTAAAAACTTCAGCCACTGAACCTTTTCCATTAACTTTTTTCACTTTTAACCCTCGGTTTTTAAAATATTCAATTAAAGGAAAAGTTCTTTCTTTATATTCTTTTAACCTCACTTTAATGGTTTCGGGATCATCAAGTCCTTTTCTCTTGATTAATTTTGAGCCATCTAAAGGACATCTTTTAAGAGTTGCGGTTTCTTTAGTGTATAAAATTGGATGACGCATCAATTCGCAAATTCTTCGGTGAGAATTACGGAAAATAGATTCTCGAGAGGAAACCTCGATTAAGATAATTTTGATATTTTTTTTGCCGTATAATTTTTCTAACAAAGGTATAACCCTCTTACCTTCGTAAAGGGTACGGGGAGAACCAGACAATATCAGATTTTCATTCATTTTAAAAAGCTCTTTTATTTTCTCAGCAACTAAATAAGTTACAAAAGGTGGACTACAAAGAATTCCTTCTTGCCACAATTTTTTTTCTTTTTCAAAAAAATATTTTTTCCCCTCAATCTTCACAAACTCTCCTTTCTCAGCTTTATTAAATGCTTCTTCGATGATTTTACTCGTTTCAAAATAATACAAATTTAACTTCTCTGCCAAAAGTTCACCTTGAGTTCCTTTCCCTGCTCCCGGTGGTCCCATTAGAATAATAACTAATTTTTTGCCTTTAGAATTTTTCATATTCTCGCATTTCCATTTGGGCTTTTAACTGTCTCCAGGTATCCAAAACTACGCTAACCACAATCAACAAAGCCGTACCGCCAATTAGAAAACGAAAAGCAGTGACCCCAGTCGCTCCCTGAACAATCGATGGCATTACCGCAATTGTACCCAAAAATATCGCCCCCAAGAAGAGAACTCGATAAAGAATCTTGTGTAAAAATTCAGCTGTTGATTTTCCCGGCCTTATTCCAGGCACAAACCCCCCCATCTTCTGAAGATTTTCAGCAATGGATTTTGGATCAAAAGTCACTGCGGTATAAAAATAAGTAAAGAGAAATACTAAAATGAAAAATAAACTTCCGTAAATCCAAGGTGTTTGTAAGAAATTTGTGATAGTTTGAGCAAAATTTGCCAGAGCCATATTTCCTCCACTAGCAAAAAAACTTGCTATCATTCCCGGAAAAAGCAGAAGGGAAAGAGCAAAAATTATTGGAATAACGCCTGCTGGATTAATATTCATTGGGAGATAAGTTGAAACTCCACCATACATTCTATGCCCTCTTACTCTCTTGGCATAAGAAATAGGAATGTTTCTTCGAGCCTCAGTAATCAAAACTACTCCAGCAATAATTATCAGGGCTACGGCGAAAAAGAAAATATAAGAGGGTAAACGCTCGGGAGTGTAGGTTAAAGCAAGCTGACGGATCTCGGTTGGGGTTCGAGCAATAATTCCTGCAAATATTAAAAGCGATACTCCGTTGCCTATTCCTTTTTCGGTGATTAATTCACCAAGCCACATTAAAAACAAAGCTCCACCCGTAATGGTGATAACTGAGGTAAGAAGTTGAGTTGAAGTTAAAGAAGGTATAGCTCCTTGTCTCTGGAATAACGTTAACATTGCGTAAGCTTGAATTGTTGCCAGGGGCACGGTTAGAATTCTGGCGTATTGATTAAATCTTCGCCTACCTTCTTCTCCTTCTTCTCGATATAATCTTTCTAACTGAGGAAAAATCATAGTCAAAAGTTGGAAAATAATAATCGAGGTAATGTAAGGACCAAGCCCAAGCATCACAATTGATAACTTACTTAAAGCTCCACCGACAAAAAGATTCAAAAGTCCAAAAAACTGGTTCTGAGAAAAGAACCTCCTTAAGTTTTCTAAATCAATTCCAGGAATAGGAATGTTAGCAGCTAATCGGAAAATAGCAAAGATAAACAAAACAAATAAGATTTTGTTTCTTAGTTGACGATCTTTAAAAATTAAGATAAGTTTTTGAAACCAGTCCATAGAAAATCCAAATGTCAAAATCCAAATTTCAAATCAAGCCCAAGGCTCAAAATCCAAAACACTATTTCTTATTTTTGTCATTTGGATTTTGGATTTGATTTGACATTTGAACTTTGGATCTTGGGATTAATAGTGCCTCCTGTTTTTTCTATTTTCTCCCTGGCCCCTTTGGAGAGTTTGCAACCCTCAACAATCAACTTCTTTTTTATTTCTCCTTTACTTAATATTTTAACTTCCGGTACCTTTCCTTTTATTTTACGTATTATTTTTCTTTCAATCAAAATTTTAGGAGTAATTTTTTCTCCTGATTTAAATTTTTCTTCTAAAGTTGAAAGGTTCACTTCCACTTGGAACTTCTCCTTAGTTTTTTGGCGATAACCTCTCAACTTAGGATATCTTTTTATCAACTCACGAATTATCGGCTGAAATTTTCTTCCCGCCCTTGCTTTCTGTCCTTTAATTCCTCTTCCTGAATAAGTTCCTTTCTTCCCTCCACGTCCTATTCTCTTTTTTGTTTTTTTCTTATGAATTGGTTTAAGTTGATGAAGCTGCATAGGGTCAATTTTACAAGTTAATAATCGCTTCGCTTTAACAATCTAACATAATAAATAATTTGTTAAGTTGATTTCAACTTCTGTAAAGCTGTGATGGTTGCTCTAGCAATATTAATTTTATTTCTTGAGCGAGATAATAATTTTGAAGAAATGTTCTTTATCCCTGCCAATTGACAAATCACTCTCACTACTCCTCCTGCTACCAATCCTCTTCCTATGGCTTGAGGCCTCAAGAGAACTCTAGCTGGTCCATATTTCGCTTCAATCTCATGGGGAATGGTTTCTTTAAAAATCGGAACTTCAATCAAATTTTTCTTGGCAATTCTGGCAGCCTTTTCTATAGCTTGGGCAACATCTCGTCCTTTAGCTGCTCCCACTCCCACTTTACCAGTTTTGTTACCAACAACAACTACAGCTCGAAATCTAAGCTTTTTTCCTCCGGCTGTTACTCGGGTTACCCGAGCTAAGTCTAATAACTTACTCTCAAATTCATCTTTAGTTTTTGATGACTCTGGTGTTTTTTTCATAATTAGTAAAAGTTTGAATCTTGCTTTCAGCGGGAGAAAATTAAAATCTTAGCCCTCCCTCTCTCGCCCCTTCGGCTAGAGCTTTAACCAGCCCATGATATTTATAACCTCCTCGATCAAAAACTACTTTTTTAAATTTCTTTTCAATTGCCTTCTTAGCAATCAATTTTCCTACCTCAAAAGCTAAACTTACCTTCCCTTTAAGGTTTTTTTTATCTTTCTCTTCTTTTTGAGTTTTATTTTTTATTTTTGATTTTTGATTTTTTATTTTTGATTTTCTTAACTCAAGATCACTGGCTGTGGCAATTGTTTGACCTTTTTCGTCATTAATTAATTGAGCATAAATGTGTTTGTTAGATCTAAATACACAAAGCCGAGGAACCTGAGTTGTTCCGAATACTTTAGCTCTAACTCTCTTGTGGCGCCTTATTCTTTTTTGTTGCTTTTCCAACATAACCAATTTTTAGTTCATAGTTTATAGTTTTCGGTTTTCAGTTTTAGCCAGTGGTTGCTGCTGTTTTCTTGCCTTCTTTCTTTCTTACTTTCTCACCAACATACCTGATTCCCTTTCCTTTATAGGGTTCAGGAGGACGAACTTTTCTGATCTTGGCTGCAAATTCTCCGACTCGTTGTTTGTCAATTCCTGAAACTTTAATTATATTTTTCTCTATTGAAACATTAAGATCTGGGGGAATTTCCAATTTCACCGGGTGAGAAAATCCAACCTCTAATTTAAGAACCCTCTCTCCCTCTATAGAGGCCTTATAACCAATTCCTCTTATCTCTAACTGCTTCTCAAAACCCTCAGTTACTCCTTTAAGGTTGTTTTGCAAGAGTGCTCGAGTCAACCCCCAAAGAGCAGGTGTTCTTTTTGTTTTTCTTTTCGGAGAAACAACTACAACACTATCTTTTTTTTCAACCAAAATCTCTTGGGGAATTTCCTGAGAAATTTCTCCTTTTGGGCCTTTAACTACAACCTGTCGGCCTTCTATTTTAATTTCAACATTCTCAGGAATTAATATTGGTTTTTTACCTATCCGCGACATATATTAGTTTTTAGTTTTTAGTTTATAGTTTTCGGTTTAGGGTTTGGTTTTTACCATATTTCACAAAGCACTTCGCCCCCAAGTTTATTTTTTCTCGCCTCTTTATCAGTCATTAATCCTTTTGGAGTTGAAATTATAGCTATCCCATAACCATCTTTTACTTTTTTGATTTCCTTTACTTTTTTATAAATTCGCCGACCCGGCTTAGAAATCCTTTTTAAATTAGATATAGCCGGAACTCCATCATTATTATATTTCAAAAGAATCTTTATTACTTTCTTAGCTCCCCTGCCCTTCCTTTTAAAATCTGTAACAAATCCATGCTTTTTTAGAATTTCAGCAATTTTTAATTTTATCTTTGAAAAAGGGACCTCTACTGTCGTGTGTTTGGCAGCTAAAGCATTTTTTATTCGATTAAACATATCAGTTATTGGATCAGTCATAAATTTAGAAATTAGAAATTAGATTTTACCAAGACGCTTTCTTAACTCCTGGGATTTCGCCTTTACTCGCTAACTCACGGAAACAGATACGACATAGACCAAATTTTCTCATATATCCTCTCCTTCGACCACACCTAAAGCATCTCCGAACAATTCGGGTTTTAAATTTTGGTGACTTTTGAGATCTTACAATTTGTGATTTTTTGGGCATGAACGCTTCGCTAAAATTAAATATTAAAAATAAAATTATAAAATATTTTTGCGTTTTTTTATTTGTGTTTTTTATCTTTTATTTTTTATTCTTTATTTTTCAATGGAAATCCTAATAATCTTAGTAACTCTATCCCCTCCTCTCTGCTTTTCGCTGTGGTAACAATAGTTACTTCCAATCCGAAAATTCCTTTTTCTTTTTCTGCAACTACTTCAGGAAATGGAGTAAATTCCTTAAATCCCAAAGTGAGATTTCCTTCTTTGTCTACTGATTTTAAGGGGATACCTCGAAAATCCCGAGTTCGTGGTAAAACTAACATAATTAATTTCTCTATAAAATCATACATTCTTTCCCCTCTCAAGGTCACTTGGGCCCCTACAATCATTCCCCTTCTCAATTTAAATCCAGCAATCGATTTCTTCGCTTTTCTTGGAGCAGGTTTCTGACCGGTGATTAAACTTAATGATTTTAGAACAAAATCTTGAATTTTCTCTCTTTCACTTGATCCTTTACCAGTTACCATTCTCCCAAAACCTGAATTAATTACAACCTTGTCAATTTTTGGACAAGAAAATGGGTTTTTGTAACCAAACTTCTCCATTAATTTAGGTATTACTTCTTTTTTATATTTTTCTTTTAATCTCAACATGATACTAATTTATGAGTTTAATGTGAATTCACCAATTAGCAACAATAATTAGCAACAATAAGGTTTTCTCCATCAAATTTCTGCTCCACATTTTTTGCAAATCCTATGTTTCCCTCTCTCTGTTAATCTATACCCTACCCGAGTAGGCTGATTACATTTGGGACAAATCAGTTTTGTTTTAGCAATATTAATCGGGGCAGGAACCTCAACTATTTGTCCTTTTTCTCCTTCTCTTCTCGGTCTCTTGTGAACTTTCTTTATATTCACTCCTTCAACTAAAACTTGGTTTTCTTTAGGAAAACCTCTTAGAACCCTCCCTTTCTTTCCTCGATCTTTCCCTTTAATTATTAATACTTGATCGCCTTTTCTTATTTTCACAAATATTCACCAATCTACCACGAATATCACAAATATTTATTTGCGAAAATTCGTGGGAAATTCGTGCAAATTAGCGATTATACTATCTCCTCAGCTAAAGTAGCGATTTTACCGAAACCTCTCTCTTTCAGTTCCCGAGGAACAGGCCCAAAAATCCGATTACCTTTAGGATTCTTGCCTTCTCCTAAAATACAACAAGCATTTTCATCGAATTTGATATAAGAGCCGTCTTTTCGACGATAAGGCTGCCTTTGCCTTACTATTACTGCTCTAACAATGTCATGAGTTTTTACCTCTTTCCTTGGTTCGGCTTTTTTTACTGCCCCAACAATAATATCACCTATTCTAGCATAGCGCCTTCTGGTTCCACCGGGAATATTAAAACATTGGACTATTTTTGCTCCGGTATTATCAGCTACGTTTAATTTTGTGCCAGGTTGAATCATACTTTTTTAATAACTCGCCATTTCTTTTCTTTACTCAAGGGTCGACATTCTTCAATGATAACTTTATCACCCACTTTATAATCTTCTTTTTCAACATGGGCTTTATATTTTTTGTGGACTTTATATCTTCTTTTCAATCTTGGATGTTCCTTTTGAGTTTCAACTTTAACCACTACTGTCTTTTGCATTTTGTCAGAAACGATTACTCCTTGTAATCTTTTTTTAGGCATAATATAATTTATTTTTGTTTCAACAAGGTTAATATTCTGGCGATATCTTTTTTAATTTCTCGGATCTCTCGAATATTCTTAACCTTTCCAGCTATTAAATCAAAACGAAGTTCCCTTAACCTTTCTCTTTTTAAAGCTAATGTTCTTTGAAGTTCACTTTTGGACATTCTGGCAAATTCTTTTATTTTTTCGGTCCGTTTTGACATAAAATTTCTTATGCTTCCTTTTTAATAAATTTTGTCTTAATTGGCAATTTGTCAGCAGCTTTTTTAAAGGCTGCCTTGGCTAATTCTTCTTCTACTCCGTCCAACTCAAAAATTATTCTACCAGGCTTTATTGGAAAAACATAATGGGAAACACTTCCTTTTCCTCCTCCCATTGGCACTTCAGTTCCTTTAGAAGTTACTGGTTTTTGGGGGAATATCCTAATCCAAAGTTTGCCTTTTTTCTTTAATTCTCTGGAGATAACTCTTCTAGCTGCTTCTATCTGACGCGAACTAATCCATTTCCGGCCCATTGATTTCAAGCCAAAACTGCCGAAACTAAGTTCGGTTGCTCGGCTTTCTACCCCTTTGCTTCGCCCTTTTCGCCATTTCCGATGTTTCATTTTCTTTGGTTCTAACATATCAATTATCAATGATTATTCGCTGATTAGCTGAAACGTTCCCCCTTGTATATCCAAACTTTTACTCCGATCACCCCGTAAGGGCAGCGAGCTTCACTGAATCCATAATCGATATCGGCTCGAAAAGTTTGACGAGGCAACTTCCCTTCTTTCAACCACTCAGTTCTGGCAATCTCTATCCCATTTAACCTACCTGACACCTCAATTTTAGCCCCTTTTACTTCTTTCTGCTCCATAACTCTGCTTAATGCCATTTTTAAAGCTCTGCGATAAGGAACCATCTTTTCAAGTTGAGAAGCTACCCATTGACTTACTAAAGAAGCCGAACTCCAAGGATTTTTTACTTCTAGAATTTCTATTTTTACCTGTTGAGTAGATTGGGAAGAATTTTTTTTGTTTTTTTTGAGAAGCACCTCAATCTCATTTTTTAACTCCTCCACTCCCTTACCCCCTCTTCCAATAATTAAAGCGGGTCGGGCTGTTTTAATAAGAACTTTTAATTGGGTTTGAGTTCTTTCTATCTCAATACTTTCTATCGCTCCTTGGGGAAGTTTTCTTCTTAAATAATTTCGTATCAGAAAATCCTCCTTCAGGTATTGAGGGAAATTTTTTTTATAGAAGCCTCGAGATAGCCAATCTTTCACTTCCTTTATTTTCAAAATTTTTGGATGAGTTTTGTGGGTCATAATAATATGTATGTAATAACTAGAATGCTTTTCGTCGGAAAATCTTTTTAAACCTACTTTCTTTTTTTACCGGAGTTATTTCCTTCTCTGGCTTTTTGATTTCTGGGACCTTTGGTTTAATTTTTTTCTCAGCTGCTTTTTCTCTCGGTTTTGGAAGCTTTTCTTCTTTGCTTTCCTCTTTTCTTTCCAATCCCTTCCCTTTCTCTCCTTCTAAAATTAAGGTAATATGAGAGGTCTTTTTCTGAATCTCAGCTGCTCGTCCGCGAGCTCTAGCTCTCCATCTTTTCAGCTTTGGCCCCTCATCAACCAAAATAGTTGAGATCCATAAAGTTTCTTCATCAAGTTGGAAATTATTTTTAGCATTAGCTATAGCTGAATCTAAAAGTTTCCTTAAGGGTCTGGCGGCCCTCCGGATGCTAAAATCTAAAATATTCTTAGCTTCACTCACCTTTTTTCCCCGGATCAAATCAGCTACTTGCCGGACTTTTCTTGGTGCCATCCGTAAATATTTTAATTTCGCTTTAACTTCCATAAAATAAGTGATTAAGTGGTTAAGTGATCGAGTAGCTGAGAAGTTTTCTTGACCATTCAATGACTCGATGACTTAATGACTCGATGACTTATTCTTTCGCTCTTTGGGCTTCTTTTTCCCTTTCTTTTGCCTCTAGTTCTCTCTGCATTTTACCTCCATGTCTCTGGAATTTTGTGGTTGGAGCAAACTCACCTAATTTGTGACCAACCATTTCTTCAGTTACATAGACTGGAATATGTTCTCGGCCATTATAAACCCCAAAAGTAAAACCGACCATTTCTGGAGTAATGGTACAATCTCTTGACCAGGTTTTTATGATCACCTTATCTTCTTTCTTCACTTTTGAAATCTTTTTCAGTAATTTTTTGTCTACATATGGTCCTTTTTTAAGTGATCTTGGCATAAGTTTAAGTGATTAAGTAACTAAGTGATCGAGGGATTGAGCAATCAAGTGATTAAGAAAAAACTCAATATGACTCAATGATTTAGTGGCTTTATTTCTTTCTCTTCCTTCTGGGCCGTCTTGAAATAATTAACTTGTCTGTCCACTTTTTCTTTCTTGTTTTCACTCCTAATGCCGGTTTTCCCCAAGGCGTTTTGGGGTGAGCCAAACCAATCGGCGCTTTTCCTTCTCCGCCTCCATGGGGATGTGAAGCAGGGGTCATAGCCGAACCCCGAACGGTTGGTCGCCAACCCTTTAATCGAGCTCTTCCTGCTTTTCCAAGTTTCTCAAAACGGTGTTCCGAATGGGAAACCTGCCCAATTGAAGCAAAACACTCAGAAAAAACCTTACGCACTTCTCCTGAGGGCATTTTTAAATGAGTGTATCTCCCTTCCTGACTCATCACTTGGGCTGAAGTTCCTGCACTTCTAACTATCTTCCCTCCTTTTCCGGGCTCAAGTTCAATATTGTAAACCATCGTTCCAACTGGAATATTTTTAAGTTTCATTCGGTTCCCGAGTTTCAAGGGAGCTTTCTCAGAAAAAATTATTTCATCTCCGACTCTTAATCCCTCAGGAGCTATAATATACTTCTTTTGACTATCTTTGTATTCCAAAAGAGCCAAATAAGCTGTTCGATTTGGATCATATTCTAAGGCAATAACTTTTGCGGGCATATCAAGTTTTTCTTGGCCAAACTCAACCACTCGGTACATTCTCTTTACACCTCCTCCACGATGACGCACGGTAATTCTCCCAGAACTTGATCTTCCAGCTTTTTTCTTTAAAGGCCTTAGCAAACTTTTCTCTGGCTCTTTTTTTGTCAAAATTGTTTTCATAAATTTTATCTTGGTAATATTTCTATCTTTTGCCCTTCTTTTATTTTAACAATTGCTTTTTTATATCCTTTCTTCCACCCTACACTTCTACCTAATCTTCTTCTCTTTGGAACCATCTTAATAGTTCTGACTTTTATTACTTCCACTCCATACACTTCTTCGATTGCTCTTTTTATCTCCGGCTTAGTGGCTCGTTTACTTACCCTGAAAACATATTGATTCTCCTCTCCCAATCTGGTTGCCTTCTCAGTAATATGTGGAGCTTCCAAGACAAGAGGAGCTATTTTCACTTCTCTTTTCCTTTCTTTTTGGGGTCGACCCGGAATTTCCTCTCTCTTCTCCGGTTTCTCTTTAATTCTTTCTTTTGGTTTTTCTGTCTTCTCTGGCTCCTCTTTCTTCTCTACCCTCTTCTTTGATTCTTTCTTTTTAAAAATATTTAATATTGGCATAATTATTTCAAAAAGGTTTCTTTTATTGCTTTTATGGAATCTTTTGGCATTAATAAATATTTAAAAGATAGTAACTCTAAAGCATTAAGATCTCTAGCTTGAATTGTTTCAACTTTAGGAAGGTTTCTTGCCCCTAATATTATGTTTTTGTCAATTTTTGGCAGGACAATCAAGCAACTTTGATTTTTACAAGGAAGCTTTTGTAAAACCTCAAAAATTTTTTTTGTTTTGGCTTCGGTAACTTCCAACTTGTCCAACAAAACTAAAAGATTGTTTCTTGCTTTTTCTGAGAGAACCATAAACAATGCCTTTCTTCTCATCTTCTTTGGAATTCTTTTTTTAAAAACTTTCTCTTTTCTCGGCCCAAAAGTCACACCTCCTCCGATCCACAAGGGAGAACGGATTGATCCGTGACGAGCTCTGCCAGTTCCTTTCTGAGGCCAAGGTTTTCGCCCTCCTCCTCTAACTTCTCCTCTGGTTTTAGTATGGGCAATTTTCTCTCGCCTGTTTGCCATCTGACAAACCACCACCTGATGGACTAAATCAGGGTTTATTTTGACATCAAAAACTTCTTTAGGTAACAAGGTATTCCCCACTTCTTTCCCTTCTTGATTGTAGACAGATACTTTCATAAATCCAGAATCTAAATGTCAAATATTTGGATTTTAGATTTCGAGCTTTCTTTGGTATTGGATTTTATCATTTGGATTTTATCTCAAGTAGGGTTCCCCGTCTTCCAGGAACCGCTCCTCGAACAGCAATTAAATTATTTTCAGGGTCAACTTTAACTATCTCTAAATTCTTCACAGTTATCCTCTCTCCCCCCATTCGACCTGGCATTTTTCTTCCTTTAAGCACTCTTTCTGGACCACTGGGTCCAACCGAACCTAAAGTTCTATGTTCATGTTTTACCCCATGGGTAGCGTCTCTCCCGGAAAATCCCCATCTTTTAACTGCTCCCTGAAATCCTTTTCCTTTGGAAATCCCGGAAACTTTGACTTTATCGCCTTCTTTAAATATTGATACATCTATTTTTTGCCCTAATTCATAATTTCTGATTCCTGACTCATCTACTTTAAATTCTCTTAAGTAGCGGAAGGGTTTATTTTTTCGAGTTTTTCTAACTTTTTTTGGCTTTAATTTTTCGAATCCAACTTGTAAAGCAGTGTATCCGTCTTTCTCTTTAGTTTTCAGTTGAGTAACAAAGCAAGGACCAGCTTCAATTAAAGTGACTGGAATGACTTTATCGTCCTTGAAAATCTGAGTCATTTCTAATTTTTTCCCTAAAATAAATTTCATATCTATTTTTGCAACGGCGAGCACGAGGAGCGGAGCGACGAGTCGCCGTTGCTGTGGGGCCCCCAATTCCGCTGAAAGCGGGATTGGGGGATTAAATGAAATACCGGGCAACTAACCCGGTATTTCAAGTAAGATGGATAGTCGCTCAAAAAAGGATCAATTATGTAGTTTTAACTTCAATTTCCACGCCGGTGGGTAAAGTTAAATCTCTTAAAGCGTCAATGAACCTTTGATTTGGGTTAGGAATCTCAATCAATCTTTTATGAATTCTCATCTCAAACTGATCCCGGGAATCCTTATGGATGAAAGTCGAACGATTTACAGTATAACGATGGATCTCGGTTGGTAAGGGTACCGGGCCGATAACTTCAACTCCAGCTCTTTGAGCAATTTCTGTAATTTGTCGACAACAAGTGTCGATCACCTTGCTATCGTAAGAGCGAAGTTTAATTCTAAACTTTGTAGTAGTTTCTTGAGTCGCCGCTTTTTTCTCTGGCATCTTTTTATCTAGTTATCTAGCTTATTTTTTAATCGCTGTAGTTTAGTTAACAATCTTCGTTACCACCCCTGCTCCAACTGTTCTTCCTCCTTCTCGAATTGCAAATCTCTGTTGTTCTTCAAGAGCTACCGGAGCGATTAACTTAATTTTAAGGTTAGCGGTATCACCTGGCATTACCATCTCTGTTCCTTCAGGTAAAGTTACCTCTCCGGTAATATCACAAGTTCTTATGTAAAATTGGGGCTTGTAACCAGAAAAGAATGGCGTATGACGACCCCCTTCTTCTTTGGTTAGAGCATAAACTTCTGCTTCGAACTCGGTATGAGGAGTAACTGTTCCAGGCTTTGCCAAAACCTGACCTCTTTCTACATCCTCTTTTTTAAGCCCTCGGAGCAAAATTCCAACATTGTCTCCGGCTCTTCCTTCATCTAAAGTTTTGTTAAACATCTCAATGCTAACTGCAGTAGTTTTTTGAGTAGGACGCAATCCTACTACCTCAACTTCTTCCCCTGGTTTTATGACTCCCCTCTCAATTCTGCCAGTGACAACTGTTCCTCTTCCGGCAATTGAGAAAACATCTTCGATAGCCATTAAAAATGGCTGGTCCAAAGCTCGAGTTGGTTCTGGAATATACTCATCAATCTTGTTTAACAACTCTTGAATTGGTTTCATTGCTTCATCATCAGCTGAGCTGACTTCCAAAGCTTTCAGAGCTGACCCTTTAATTATAGGAATTTCATCTCCAGGAAACTCATATTTTTTTAGAAGCTCTCTTAATTCTGATTCCACTAAAGTAATCATCTCTGGATCGTCAACTTGGTCGGTCTTGTTTAAGAAGACAATAATTGATGGAAGTCCGACTTGTCTTGCTAAAAGAACGTGCTCTCTGGTCTGGGGCATCGGACCATCAGCTGCAGAAACTACCAAAATCGCACCATCCATCTGGGCAGCTCCGGTAATCATATTTTTAATGTAGTCAGCATGACCAGGGCAGTCAATTAGAGCATAATGTCGTTTTTCGGTCTCAAATTCAGTATGAGAAATATTAATCGTCAAACCTCGAGCTTTTTCTTCGGGCGCTGAGTCAATCTCCTCTACTGTTTTTTCAGAAGCTCTAAAACCTTTAAGTTTTGAATACTTTAAAATGGCCGCGGTCAATGTGGTTTTACCATGGTCAACGTGACCGATCGTGCCGATATTCAAATGGGGCTTTGTTCGTTCGAACTTTTCTGCCATATTAATTTATGAAACATGTAACATGGAACATGAAACATAAGAAAATAAAAAGTTTCATGCCTCATGCTTCAAGTTTCGACTTTATACCACCATTATATTAACTTTAAAAACAAAGTCAACCTTTCCGAAGCCGTTGTACGAATTTATGAATTTGCGGCTTTCGTTTAAATTCGTAATTCGTAGGAGAACATTACCCGAAGGGTATATGTTCTTAAAATGGTAAATCTTCTAAAGTTAATTCACTCTCTAATTTTTTTGGTTCAATTTTTTCCTTTTCAGCTTCTTTTTGGAAATTGAATCTTCTCTTGTAATCTTCAAACGAGAGCAAAACCAAAACCGGCCTCCCATTCTCAACTAAAATAACCCGTTCGCCGTCTGAATTAATAAGTTGTTTAATTTCATCTAAATCCATATTTTCCCCACCTAAATTTTGCTTCGCAAAACTTTAGCCGGTCAATCAAAATTAAATATAAAATATTTTTGCGTTTTTATGTTTTTGTTTTTTATTTTTTATCTTTTATTTTTTATTTTAGCGAAGCAATTATCTCCGTTTCCCTTCTATAATCTCCTGAGCAATGTTATCAGGTACTTTTTCATAGTGATCAAATTCCATTGTAAACGTTCCTCGACCTTGAGTCAAGGATCTTAAAGTAGTAGCGTAGCCAAACATTTCTCCTAAAGGCACTTTTCCTTGGATAACTTTTAGATCGGCTCGGTCTTTCGTTTCTTCAATTATCCCCCGCCTTCGGTTTAAATCTCCTATTACATCTCCGAAAAACTCCTCTGGTACCACAACTTCAATCTTCATAATTGGTTCAAGCAAGATAGGTAAAGCTTTTTTAGCAGCCTCTTGAAGAGCTTGGGCTGCGGCAATCTTAAATGCAACTTCCGAGGAATCAACTTCGTGGAAAGAACCATCGTATAAGCTGACTTCCATATCAATCATTGGATAACCTGCTATTATCCCCTTACTCATTGCCTCTTTAACTCCTTTTTCAACAGCTGGAATAAATTCTCGCGGGATAACTCCCCCTTTTATTTCATCTTTAAATTCAAAACCCTCCCCCCGTTTTCTAGGAGAAACTCTTAACCAAACGTGTCCATATTGACCTCGGCCTCCTGACTGCCGAATATATTTTCCCTCCGCTTCAGCCGTTTTCAAAATTGTCTCTTTGTAAGCAACTTGAGGTCTACCAGCAGAAGCATCAACTTTAAACTCTCTTTTCATTCTATCTAACAAAATTTCAAGATGTAATTCTCCCATGCCCGAAATAATTGTCTCCCCTGTTTCTAAATCCTCTTTAACTCGGAAAGTTGGGTCCTCCTCAGCTAATTTCTTTAAAGCCAAGGCTAATTTCTCTTGGTCTTGTTTAGTTTTTGGTTCGACTCGAATAGAAATAACTGGCTCGGGAAAAATGACTTTCTCAAGCAAAATTGGCTGGGAAGGATCACAAAGAGTATGCCCGGTGCTTGTTCCTCTTAAACCCACGGTTGCGGCAATATCTCCGGTAAACACTTCTTCGATCTCACTCCGATAGTTAGCGTGCATTCTTAAAATCCGGCCAATTCTCACTTTCTCCCCAGTGGTTGAATTCAAAGCATAAGAGCCTCGGGAAAGGTGGCCGGAATAAACCCTAAAATAGCTTAAACTACCGACATAAGGATCGGAAGCGATTTTAAAAATTAAAGCACAAAAGGGCTCGGAATCATCAGCTTTTCTTTCAATAACCTCACCTGTTTTGGGATCAGTTCCTTGAATTGGTGGTAAATCCGTGGGGCCAGGTAAATAATAACAAATAGCATCCAGAAGTGGTTGAATTCCTTTATTTCTTAAGGCAGCTCCACAAAGAACCGGCACTAATTTATATTCCAAACTTGCTTTTCTTAGAGCCTGACGAATTTCCTCTGATGAGATTTCCTTTTTATCTAAAAATTTCTCCAGTAACTCATGATCTTCTCCAGCAATTTTCTCTATCATACTCTCTCGCCATTTCTCAGCCTTTTCTCTTAATTCAGGAGGAATCTCTTTTTCGGTAATAATTTGGCCAAAATCGCCTTCGAAATATAACGCTTTTTTCTCAATAAGATCAATTACTCCTTGAAAATTAGATTCTTCCCCAATCGGAATCTGTAAAGGTACGGCAGCCTTGGTCAGTTTTTGGTGAATACTTTCTAAACTCTTTTCAAAACTTGCTCCCATCCTATCTAATTTATTCACGAAGCAAATTCGGGGAACCTTATACATATCTGCTTGGCGCCAAACTGTCTCTGATTGTGCCTCAACTCCTGCTACCCCATCAAAAACCACCACTGCCCCATCTAACACTCTCAGCGATCTTTGAACTTCAGCAGTAAAATCAATATGACCAGGGGTATCAATAATATTTATTCTATATTCATTTCCTTTCTCCCGAGGCAAATTTCTTGGGATCCAATAGCAAGAAGTGGCAGCGGCAGTGATAGTTATACCTCTCTCTTTTTCTTGCTCCATCCAATCCATAATGGCTTGGCCTTCATGAACCTCACCAATCTTGTGGCTAATCCCGGTGTAAAATAAAACTCGCTCCGTAACCGTGGTCTTACCAGCATCAATATGAGCAATAATCCCGATATCTCTTGTTTTTTCAATTGGGTATTCTCTTGGCATAAAACGATCAGCGAGCTAAGTAAGCAAAAGCTCTGTTAGCTTCGGCCATTCGATGAACATTAATTCTCTTTCTCACCGCCTCCCCTTCATTCTTGGCAGCCAAAATTAACTCTTGGGCTAACTTCTCTTCCATTGGTTTTCCTTTCTTTCTCTTGGCTGCCTCAATTATCCATTTCATTGCTAAACTTTGACTACGCTTTTCTCTTACTTCCCGAGGAACTTGATAAGTCGCTCCCCCTATTCGCTGTGGTCGAACCTCAACCGAAGGTCCAACATTTCTTAAAGCTTTTTCAAAAATCTCTACTGGATCTTTTTTCGTCTCTTTTTTAATTATCTCGAAAGCCCTATAGACAATCTTCCGAGCCAAGATTTTCTTTCCTTTTCTCATTACCTGATTAATAAATTTAGCTACCAGAATATTATTATAAACTGGGTCTGGAAGAATTTCTTTTGATTTAAACTTTTTAGCCATAGATTATTTTTTAGCTTTTTCTTTTTTAGTTCCGTACTTGGATCTACTCCTTCTCCTTCCTTCTACCCCTCCGGCATCCAAAACTCCCCTGACAATGTGGTATCTCACTCCTGGTAAATCCTTCACCCTTCCTCCTCTTAAGAGAACCATCGAGTGCTCTTGTAAATTATGACCTTCGCCGGGTATATAAGCGGTCACCTCTTTACCATTCGACAATCTAACTCGAGCTACTTTTCTTAAAGCTGAGTTTGGTTTTTTTGGAGTAACGGTGAAAACTCTAATACAAATGCCCCTCTTGAAAGGTGAGGGATAAAAACTCGGTCGATTTTTCAAAATATTGAAACCAAAAGTCAAGGCCTTCATTTTGGCCTTCTTTTTCAGTTTCTTTCTTGGTTTTTTGATAAGTTGATGTAAGGTTGGCATGATTCAAAACTAAAATAAATAAAGCACTAAGTGCTCAGGTTTTTAATATTAACAAAATTCAAATTTAAAAGTCAAGGGAAAGAAGCTATAAAGGCAAGGGATTACCGGTTATTAAATGAAATAAAGGTTCACAAATAAAAGGAATGCCAATATAAATCATAAAGACAATCACTAAGAAAAGAAGGATAAAACTTGAACTTAAAAGGGTAAGTTTAATTCTGGTTTGAGAGGGGGGTAAGATAGCAAAAAGAAGATGGGAACCATCTAAAGGAGGGACCGGCATTAGATTAAATATCCCAAGTAAGATATTCAACCAAATAAAAATACTAAAGAAGATAATTAAAGATGGATTTGTCAAAGAAGAAAATCTCAAAATTAACCCGACTACCAAAGCCGCTAAAAAATTGGAGCCAGGTCCTGCCAAAGCGATTAAAGTTGGGCCCCACTTTTTGTTGCGGAGATTTAAAAAATTGAAAGGAACTGGTTTTCCCCAACCAATACCAAAGAGAAAAAGAAACAGAGTACCAAAAGGATCCAGATGAGCCAAAGGATTAATTGTCAACCTTCCCATTTCTTTAGCAGTTGGGTCACCTAAAAAATAGGCTATTTGAGCATGGGAATATTCATGCAAAGATAAGGCTAGAAGAATGGAGACCGCCACCATTAAATATAAAGTTGGATTCAAAAATAATAATTGGATAAGCATATTCTATATAGCATCTTCTATAACACCTTCGAAAGGAAAATTTCTTCGAGATTTTCTTATTGCCCGAAAGGAACATTCGAAGTTGCTCTACCGGGCATATTCTTTATCATACCTTAGAAATTTGCAAATTTCAAAAAGTTTTATTAAAATAATGATACTATGGTAAAAAAATGTACAATTTGTGGCAAGAGCTCTCGAGTTTTTGGCAAAAGAAAAAAATTGAGGGGAAAATACAACCCAACCACCAAACGGAGAAAATATCCTAATCTCCAATGGGTTAGAATTCCTGAGGATATTAAAAAAGAAAAATACAAACCCTTCCGAGGTAAAAGAATTCTTGCTTGTACTAAATGTATCAAAGCTTTGGGCAAGTTGAGATAAACGGGGCATGGTGTAATTGGCTAACATAGGCGCATGGGGTGCGTCTGATTCCCGGTTCGAGCCCGGGTGCCCCGAAAGAAAAACCGTCCCGCTTTCAGCGGGACGGTTTTCAGCTGTCAGAGACCCGCTCTCTGAAGCCCGATCTCTGACAGTTTAAAGCCCCAAATCATCAGAAATTTTTTGCATGGCAAACAAGACAATCTCTATGAACTTCTCTAAACTTAGATTTAGATACTCTTGGCATTTGGCAATTATTTTCCGATTTGCCCCTCGAGCAAAAGATTTTTCTTTAAAGCGATTTAAGACATTTTCAACTTTTAAATCATTTATCTTTTTTGAAGGCAAAACCAAGGTTGCTGCTACTATCAAGCCAGTTAAAGGATCAACACAATATAAGGCCTTGGCCATTAAAGTTTTTGGTAAAATACCATGGACCTCATTATGGGCCAAAACAGCTTGGCAAATTTCTTCCTCAAACCCCAGATCTTTTAGCATTTCACTTCCAAGTTTTGAATGCAATTTTGGATCTTCTTTTGTCTTTTCATAATCGATATCATGCAAAAGTCCACAGATCTCCCATTTCTGTTCGTCCTCCCTAAAATGTTTAGCTAATTCTTTCATCGCTGCCCCTACCGCCAAAGAATGTTTAACTAAATTTTGATTATCTAAATTTTCTTTTAATAAATTTAAAGCTTGGCTTCTTTTCATAATTATTCTATCTTAATTAATAACCATTGGTTGGATTTCCTTTTTTGATTTTTCTGTCCTTTAATTTTAATTAAAGTGTAAGTTCCTTTTAATTTTCGCCCTTTTAATTTAAAAATAATTTGATTTTTGGCTCTCAATATTAATTTATATTTACCTTTGTCAAATATTTTAACCCTACCTGCTCCATACAATCCTCCGGGAATTTCTCCCTGAAAATCAATGTAATCTACTGGGTGATCCTCAACTTGCAAAGCTAAGTGCTTAACTCCTTTTTTCTCAGGAACTCCTTTTGGTACTGCCCAAGATTTTAAAACAACACTTTTACCCGCCGAAGTGTTGAAGGAGGCGGGCATTTCCAACCGAAAATCAAAATGATGATGGCTAGCCCAGTGCTCTTGAACCACGAATCTATTTTTAGAAGTTTTCAAAATTTTGCCTTTTGGTTCAGGGGTCTTCCCAAATTTTCTTTTTTGCCAATATTCTTTAAGAGG
>Ga0190361_1000250_pt1 | contig 22503 bp, 32 predicted proteins | sample 48721845_MG_FD_161273 | JGI IMG/M metagenome (GOLD analysis project Ga0190361, IMG submission 161273) | Hydrothermal vent microbial mat bacterial communities from Southern Trench, Guaymas Basin, Mexico - 4872-18-4-5_MG | ecosystem: Environmental > Aquatic > Marine > Hydrothermal vents >... | reverse complement strand
GATCCGCATGAAGGATGAAGGATAATGAATATTTTTTTCGGGTTTTTCCGAGCAAAAATCCTATATAGGAAAACCTGGAAAAATTGTTCAGGATTGTTCATCCTTCATCCCTTGCGATTAGCCCGAGACCGAGATAATGCACACCCTTCTCCAGCCTCTTCTTGCGGAAACCTTTTTCGCTCATCCTTCGGCCGAACATCTGGCCACTCATCGCTACTTCTCCGTTCTCCTCAGCCCATTTTTTAAAAGCCTGATACAGTTCGCTCGATCTTACCTTTGCATTCGTTTCTCTGACTGTGCACTCGTCGAGGAACCGCTGAATGACGTCCGATTCTCTTCTGTATTCCTCCGTTGCTTTTCGAACCGATTCAACCGGTTCGAGGCCTTTCTCTTGCCACCTCAGGCAGCCCTTCACGGCCCAAGTCAGGATTCCGGGTAACTCAGCTCTCAACTCGGCGAGCAATTTTTCTTGAGGCTCTCTGTCCTCTGGCTTGAAATATCGCTCGAAGGGAATCAATCGGATTCGCCTCCAAATTGCCTCATCCGTGCCCTTAATCAGCGGTTTGTGGTTAACGGCAAGCCATATCTTGAAAGTCGGCGTAAAGTCGAAAAATTCCTGATGTAGAAAACGTGCGGTGATCCGGTCTCCTCCGGTTAGTACTTTGATTCTCTCTTCGTTCAAGCGGATGTTCTCCTTCATCTCTACGCTTTTGACATATCGCAAACCTGCTAGTCTGGCGACGTCATTCGGGATGCGGTCATACTGGTAATCCTTAAAAGTAGTTGGTGGTGTGCTAACTCCGTAGTCACCCAGCAAAGATTCAAGCACGCTCAGAAAAGTGCTTTTGCCGTTAGCTCCGGTCCCATAGCAAATGAAGACGCATTGTTCAGACGTAGATCCGGTGAGGGTGTAGCCTATCGCTCTCCAGATGAAATCAATCAAATCCTCATCGCTCAGGAAGATCTCTCGAAGGAACCGTTCCCATCTTGGGCAGGTGGCTGTAGGGTCGTATCGGATACCGGTTGACTTGTGCAACCTGTCCTCGGGCTTTGCTGGCCTTAACTCTCCGGTTTGCAGGTCGATTACTCCATTGGCGCAAGTTAGGAGGTAAGGGTCGGAATCAAAATCTGCGTAGCTCACCTTGAGCATCGCCTGGGCGATTGATAGAGCTGCATTCAGTTTGTAGTTACTCTCGGAAGCCAGGCTCCATTTAACGGCTTTTGACCTTCGTTCGTCGTCCTCTAAGCTCATAGCGGCTCGTCCTCTCAGCCTTGCTGTTTCCAACATAGCAATCTGTGCGGCCTCAGTATCTTCAGTCCACCTCACGCCGTCGAAATAGAACCACTGACCTTTTTCTGGAATCCAGCAGAACCTATCGCCGAACAGAGCTTTAAATGCTTCTGCATTACCAGCGTCGGTGTTGTGGTAGGATAATAATCGTTCAGCCAGCTCTGGATTGATGCTCGTCTCGACTACTTTCTTACCTGACGGCGTGAAAGCGTATTTTTTCCTGACTCCAGGTATAGCGGGTTCCCTTGGTGTACCCTTATATGCGGATCGCAGACTCGCCAATGCCTCATTCTCAGTGTATAGCTCGTCACCTTGAGGGACCGCCTCCGCATATCGGCGTATGAACGGTTCGGCTTCAGCTTCAGAGAGGCCGAGATCCCGAAGTTGGCATGCCAACCAGAACCCTGTGTTGTTTCGATTGCCCGGTGTCGCCACCGCCAAAGCCCTCTTCAGGTAATACTCGGCCGCCTTCCTGGTGACTGCCTTTTCATTATGGTGGACTGTCTCCTGTGTTTGCCTACGGTTTTTGCCGCCTACCGCTCGCTTGCCTCGGTTATCGAACCAGCGAATCATCTCCTCCAGCTCCTCAAGCGAGAGTTCCAGGATCGGATCTTCGGGATTCAACCACTCGTAGCGCCTACCGCATGGATGGAGGCTCGGCGGAACAAGCACGTAGTGCGCGTTCGCCCTCAGCTCCACTTCGGCGTCTATGTCCGCAAATTTGCGGACTATTCGGGTTAAGTTCTTAGGTATATCCGGACACCTGAAACAAGAGTTGATGTGTCCGGAACCGGTGCTGAACTTCCGGGTTTTTTCCAGTTCGGGAAAAGCCCTGAAGAATCGGTCGTAGGCCTTGTCCCACTCATCACCGTCGAAATCGACAACGATCAACCCACCGGAGACCTTCCCGCAAACGACGGCGATGCCTCCCGGATCGTTCTGTCCGAAGAGGACCTCGATCTCCTCTTCGGTTGGCCTCCGTTGCTGAAACTGCTCCCATGCTAGTCGCCGTCCGTTGATGACGGCTGGCTTTTTCGTACCAGGTTCTATCGGGAAGACCGAGAAGCCGCCACGGTGATACTCCAGGGCAACTTGGAGTAAGCTTGACCGAGAGATCAATCCTATGTTATCATTGCGTATGCACATTAAATCACCTCCTTGTGTAAAGTTTCATCGCCCGGGCGCCCACCGCCCGGGCTGGACCGTTTTGCTTAAAGTATAACGCAACGGGCCGTCAAAGTCAAGGGGGAGCCTCGTAAAACCACGTAACATGATTATGATCTCTCCGTTTCACCTCCCTTCCTTTTTCGATGGTATTTCACCCGACATTTTGTTGAACAGAATTTCTGGTCTGGGCGGTATTTATCGGGATAGAACGGTTGTCCGCAGAAGAGGCAACGGCGGAGGAGCTGTGGTTTGAACCCTGCGAGGAGCGGATAGAAGTTCGGGAGAGGGACGAACCAGTCTTGATCTCCGGTTCGGATGAGGAAGATGTGAGTTTTCTCCCTGGCAGGTTCTCCTCCTTCGATGGCGGAGAGAATGATCTCCCTTTCGGCTGGAGCTATGAGCGGAGCCCATGCCATGGAGAAGCGATCGAGGGTGATGGTGGCTTTTTGTTTTCTTAAGGGAATGATGATTTTCTGGAGGATATCCTGCCTGGTGGGCTGGCCTTTAAAAACAGTGCGGATCTCACCCGTTGAGCGGTTGATCTCCTGGATTTGGAGGTAGACCTCGTTGTTGAGGCGGACTCGGACTTCATCGGGAGGGTTAATGGAGATGAGAGCCAGCCATAGTTTTTCTTCTTTCATCCCGCACTGGTTGAGCTTGGGAGTGATCCATCTCTCGAAGCAGAAGCGCATGATGGACGGGAGGGCACGAAGCCAGGCCTGACCTGTGGCGGAGAGAAGCTTGTCATAGATGACTTTGATGTTTTGCGGATCTTTTTGGGCTTTCATCACAACAACCCGATTGTTCTGAGATCCTCGGCGAGTTCGGGTTTTTCCTGGGCTACCTGCCTTGCTTTTTCTCGAAGGCTTTCCATGGCTTCCGTCAGGACCTTGAACGTCTCGAACTCACTTTTCAGTTTCTGAAGCTCCCTGACGTCGGCTTCAAGCTGCCTCACCTTCTCCCTATCAGCTCGCCCATAGAGGTACGGGATGGTGATGATGGCGGCAAGCAGGGTAGCCCAGAAGGCTATAAGAGCTGCGACGATGGTGATGAACTTAGAGCTTACCTCCCGCTGGACGGCGATGATATCGTCCTTGGTGGCCATAGTTTTCATTTCGGCTCTGACAGCCTTTATCTCTCCTCTCATCTCGGCGATGTCCAGCTTGATAGCGGTTATCTCCTTTTTGATAGGTTCCAGCTCAGAGCGGATGATCTGCTCCACGTCTTGCCTTGTTAGCTCCGCAAAGGAGGGCAAGGCTATGACAAAGAGCAAAGCTACGGCCAATGCGGTCTTCATGAGGATACCTCTCTTAATCCCTTTTCAAGCAGTTCTCTAACGGTAAGAGCCATTGATTTGTTTTTGCGCCTGGATACTTCAAGCAGCTTCTCTTTTAGCTCCAATGGCAAGTAAATCGACACTCTGACCTTTTCCTTAGAATCTCTCTGTTGCTGGATAAAAGGTCTTCTCTCCATTGTGTCACCTCGTTTCGGTGTTATCCTTAAGTATACCACTTTTACAACATGGCGTCAAGACATAAAATTTACCGATAAGTGTGATTATGTTACCTAAATCCACAAATCCGCATGATTGCTGAATCCGTCGGCCTTCATATTCACGAAGGGTCAAGGGACGAGGGTCGAGGGACAAGAGACAAGGGACGAAAAATAAGACCCTCGACCCTAGACCCTTGACTCTAGACCATTTTTCGGCTTTCTCTCGCTCGGTGTGGCTTATGGGTCATCCTTGGCCTTTTGAGAGCGTCAGAGGGCTTCCTGTGGCTTCGGTCTTGTGGTAGAATTAGTGCAGGACAGAGACAGGACAACCACAGGACAAGGGCGGGATAGATGACGGGACAGAAACGGGACAAGTGGCTGGACACGAAGGAGGCATCGCGTCTTCTTGGCGTGTCCTCTGACACCGTCCGCAAGTGGATAAAGCGAGGTAAGATAAGGGCTCGTAAGGTCGAAGGGCGTTGGCTGATCGAGCGAGACAGTCTGCCGGACGTGTCCAGGACAAAACAGGACAGTGTCCAGGACAGGGACGGGACAATTGTCCTGTCTGAACGGGACAATAGGCTCGCTGAGCTTGAGGACCGCATTAGAGAGCTTGAACGGGACAGGGAGGTCCTTCAGGAGCGTGTTCGGGATCTGGAGCGTGATAAAGCTTATCTTCAGGAGAGGATCGTCACCCTAGAACGGCTCCTTGAATCGCTCACGCCTAAAGCTTTACCCAGGCCCTCCCTACGGGAGAGGATCAGGAGGATCTTCAGGAGGAGCTGAGCTAGAAGATCTCGCCTTTTCTTCCATTGCGGCGCAGGTAGGCGTAAAGGATCAGTTCGGCGGCGGCTGATTTTGGAAATCGGCGATGGCCTCTCTCATTCCTGTGACACGGGATCACACCCATATCCGCCAGGCGGCGGACTGTGCGGGATGAGGGATAGATCTCCTTGGTGATCCTCCTCATGATCTGACAGAGGTCATCAGGTGAAAGCTCCTCTTGCGGGATAAGGCCCTCGACCGTTGCGTTTAGGATTTTGAGGACGGTTTGTTTTTCAAAGAGCATTTTTCATCCTCCTTTCGTTGAAAATACCCACACGGTCGAATTTTAGACTGTAGGGATATAAGATAATGTGAGGAGCCCGCATGATTGCGCGGGCTCCTCAGCCAAGGGATCACCTTGCCTCCAGGTGTCCTATCGCCTCGTGGAGGATCTCCTCAGCTTTCAGGGCAAGCTCCGAGCGTCTATCGGCATGCTTCGTAGTTCGTCCTTTGGCAAGGTATCCGCGTGCCGTCTTCAGTGCGGTGATGATATCCTCAGCAGCTCGCAGTTCGGTCTCGGTCCTGGTAGCGACGATCTCACCGGCTGGCGGATAGGGTGACCGGTGACCGGCAAGGCTCAGGAGCTCATCCCAGCTCCTGATCGCCTCGATCCTCTCCCTGGGCACGTCACCAGGAGGGAAGTAATAATATTCTGATCTACCTGACTCCCTGATAACCTCAAAGACCCATATCTCATGCATAGTTCTAGCCTCCTTGAATGGATTGGTTTCGATCGGTATAATTAAGTGAATCACCTTTGTGTTTTTGCTGGGTGGGAGGCTCCGGCCTCTCACCTGAGTATCGCCGGTGGTATCCAAAGCTCGCCTTTTCTCTTTTGCCACCTTTGGACCTTATCTCTGAAGTCAGCCACCGCTGCAATGATAGCCGCGTTTTTCGAGAGCCCGCTTCTGCGGGAGTAATCGTCGAGCCAGTCCATCAGTTCTTTGGGCAGCCTGATGTTGAGTGCCTTCCTCTCGATCGCCATTGGCCTTCACCTCCTCACCTTTGCACCATATATTATACCATAAACGGGATCATTTGTCAAGTGAAATATCCTATCCTGGTATTGCCGGATGGTCGGATTATAGATGGGTATCACAGGTGGCAGATAGCCGGTGATAATTGTCCTTACAAGGTTCTGGATATAGACGAAGATAAGGCGTTTGCGTTAGGACTAGTTCTCAATATTGCCCGACGACATCTTACGCCCGAACAGATATCAGAAATCCACGAGCGGCTGAGACGAGATAAGGAACTCAGGAAGCAAGCACACGTTAGCCGCGATACCTGCCTCGCCAGGTTTGGCGGTGAGGAGACAGGTTAGAAGCGGATCGGCTGTGGTGGCGGGCGGTTGAGGATCAGGAGGGCGAGAGGGCTATCCCAGGGTGGTGGGTGGACGAATACTGCTTCCTGGCGCAAATCCCGGGGAGGAGGAGGCGAGCGCCGGGAAAACCTGGCCGTCCTGGGTTGCGGTGGCAGTCGTAGCGACTGAAAGGAGCAAGCTGCCACCGCCTCCTTAGCCGTGAATTGGTCGGCCCGGGGCCGCAAGCTGCGGTAGCAGTCGTAAGCGGCCCGAAGGCCGACACCGAAGTGAGTGGCCAGGGCAAACCGGCGCCGCCGAAGAGGAGGGAAGAGAGGAGCTGCTGGATGGTAAGCCGTATCGCGGGGTGGGTGGTGGACCAAAAACCCATCTGGATGCTGCCTTGCTCGCTAACGGCCAACCTGGCGAAAGGGCGGGTTGGTTAACATAAAGGAAGCTTTATGTTAAGCCGAAGCGTTGCGCCTGATGGCGCAGAGCGAGGCCGGAGGGTGGCAAGGCAAGGGCGGCTGCGGATAAGTGCGCACTTATCGGAGCGAGCCCTAATTGGTCGAGGGTCTAGAGTCGAGAGTCCAGGGTCTTTTTAACATCTTCACCTTGCGAAGTGAAGCGAGCGGCAGCCGCCCGTTCGCCGTTAGGCGATGCCGCAGCCACCCGAAGCCAACCCGCCTTTATCCTCCAATCATGACATAAAAAACCTCCTCACAGCCTCTTGCTCTAAAAGCCGCTCACAGAGACGATCAAAACCTCTCGACGCGGGCCTTGAGATGTTGTATTATGTTTATACACCCTCTCTACATTGTCAGGATATAGCCAATGGGAAGTCAGGATAAGTATCCGGACAATTGTATAGGCGTATCTGAAGCCGCAATGAGGATAGGCGTATGCGTTGAGACCGTCCGAAGATGGATAAAATCAGGCAAAATCAAAGCCTACAGGGAGGGAAATAGATACCTCATCCCTATCCCGGAAATCGAGACATATGTCAACAAGATGCCCAGACAGATATCCGGACAGGCATCCGGACAAGATCCCAAAGATGAGATCATAGCCGCACTCAAGGAGCAAAACCGGATACTCCAGGATAGAGTCAGGGAGCTGGAAAAGGATAAGGCTTATCTGCAAGAGGAAGTCGTCAGGTTACAGCATCTACTTGAAGCAGCTATGCCCAAAGCTTTACCTCGCTTCTCATTGCGAGAGAAAATAAGAGGAATCTTCCGAAGGAAAAGCTGATCACCCATAAACGAAAGGCGGTTGGCCATTCACCGACCGCCGGAGTTCCAGAGGAGTGATCTACTTAGCATACTTCTTCACCATCCACTTCAGCAACTCTCCCGTGGGCTTACCATGCTTTTTTGCCTCTTCAACAAGAGCTTCCCGATATCGCGCCTCAAGCTCCCTTAACAGCTAATGCTCTGAAGGCGTAGGGTCCTCACCGAGTAGATCAATCAATTCTTGCTCGATTCATAATCGTCAGCACCACCTATCAGGGTTCTCTGCTCGCTCACCGGAGCATCAAGCGAATGCAATAGCGTGTATACCCCTATCGTTATTAAGGCAATCGAGGCGATCATCCCTGCAATAATGTTTTCATCTTCACACCTTCTAACAGCCCTTTTGTAATCTTCATCCACTAGCTTGCCTTGGCTAGCTCTATGATATTCCACGATGCCTCTCATCTTGGGGGTTTCTCAGGTGTATCAATTTTCCCTAATAAAATATTTTATTATTAGGGAAATTTGATACACCTAAAGAGTTATCAGTCGCCATCTACCTTTGTCATGCCATTTCCCTTGGCTAACCTTCTGGACATACCCTAATTCTTCCAGTTTTCGCAGAACTCGGATTTTGTTGGGTCGATATCCGCCCACCTCAGTAGGGATATCGTAGAGGGTAAATTCACCGTCTCCGACATTAGCCCTCAACCATTCCAGCACCTCTTTAGCTTTGCCCTGAATCGGTGCGTAGCCGAATTCCTTTCTCAGCATCGTTCGCCATGACCGGTAAACTTTGTTAGGATACGGCACGATGTTGACATTGTGTAGCCGGTAAACCCATTGTGGCCTGTCTTCTCCTCTCAGGATTCGCCCCTCGGCTTGTATCATGTCGGCCATTGGATTGTTGCGTAAATACTCATCTACCAGCTCGCTGTATTCAGGATACTTCGGGTCATGGTAGCCCCACCTCTCGATTTCAAACTCCTCATCAGGAGTCTTAAAGGTATCCTTGACCTTCCTGAAGCATTCCCGCTTCAATGTGACGCCGTATTCCGCCCTGATGTCCTCTATGATGGTGTTGGGATTGTAATAGTGCGCATTCAACTCGATACACACATCATAACCCGCAAATAGGTTTGTGCCCAACATGCCGTGATGCAACACGGGGATCTCCTTGAAAGTAAACTCCCTTTGCTCTTCCAAATCCTGGGTTGATACCGGAACTAACTTTCGTCCTTCGGCCTCGGCTATGTCCGACAGCAGATTGATGACCCTATCCTTAACCCATCCTCTCTGTCGCTTTTCATCTATTTTGTTTGCACCCAGCGAGGTCACGATGACGATTCTCTCATCCTTATGTTTGCGCAGACATAGCCTGAAGAACAATCTCAGATTATCCCTTAGTGTGTCGTTCGGCGATGTGGTTCCTTCCGCTGCGTAAACCAGCCTTGATCGGCTTCCAGTCAAGTTAACTAACTGTGCGACATGCAGATTTTGTCGCCGGACGTAGTATTGCTCCCCTACGACATCGTGAATTTCCGTATCTAGCTGATTTGCCAAATAGTCCTTGGTAGTAGTAGCCGACAGGAATACTACGGCAGCCTGTGGATGGAATCGGGGTCGCCAGATGTAGAACAACCCAGGTTGACGCTGGCCGTCTGTTTGCCAGCCATAAAATAGCTTCAACTTGTTGTCCAATGCGTAAACCAGCTCCGAAAGCATGAATCTGCGCAACCTCTCTCCATCTGTCCTGGGTTTAACCAGCTTGAGGATAGCTTTGATCTCCCTCTGGTTTAATTTTTCCGGTAGCCGGTCGCCTAGCTCCAGCGTTGGTGAAAAGTCCTCTCCTTCTCTGATTGCTTCCTTCATGCCTAATAGCACTTGTATGAATAATTCCACGTGAGCTAACGTTTCCCCGAACATCTCGGGGTAGTGTGCTAGATAGTTGGCTAAGTCATTGAAGATGGTTAGGTTGTCTTCGATGTCTCTCATAGTGAACCAGATATCCCGGCACAGTTTGGGCATCTCATCAACTACTACCAGCCGACGCTTGTCGTTGCCATATCGTGGATTAGTCAGAAAGTCGAAAAGATAAGCATGGGAGTGGGTAATTATCAAGGTGTTGGCATGCTTTGCCTGCTTCTTCTGCTGGGGATAATCACAATCGGGTTTACCACATCGGTATCCGCAGTAGGTTTTGGCGAAATAGTAAGAGTATCCGGCCTCGCAGAGCTCCTTGGCCTGGTGTCTGAATGCACATTCAGTTGCCGGATGAGTTCGGCCAAACAGATGTAAGACGGAATTTTTCTGTAACCTTGTTTCGTATTCGGCGGCGAGGTTGTGCTGTCCGACAGCAACAAGGATACGGCAGTCAACTTTGTTTAGTAACTCCTCGATGATGCCTGTTGTCTTGTGTGTGCCGACGGGCATGTTTATGAGTATCTTCTTGCCTGAGAATGCAGGCAGGTGTTCGGCGATTTGTCGAAAGGTCTCGCGGGTTAGGCTTTGTGCTTCCTTCAGGGATATGATCTGGGGTTTGTGGAACCGTGGCCTGCGTTCATGTGGACCCCACTCGTCTTCGTCCACCCAAATGATATTGCTGAGGTATCGGTTCTCAAAATCTTCCCGCGAATGATTCTTCAAGAAACTCGCTGGATCCTCACCCAGTGGCATCTCAAAATATCCGACGGCGCGAGCTACCTCCCGTATCTTCTCCAACGCCTTTGTCCGTGCCTTGAATTCAGGGTCGCTCTCATCCGTGTCCATGTAGAGGATGACCCGTTTCCCCCACAAATGTTCGATAAGCTCATTCGTTAGGCTGTTTTTGCTGCCGAAGGATACGACGTTTCGGTATCCTGCACACCACATCGCCACGGCATTAAACTCGCCCTCGACGCAGAAAACCTCGTCATACTCGTTCAGAGCATCATGGTTGAAGAAGAATTCCTTAGGAACGCCTTTCATACCCATGTATTTGGCGGGGAAGTCATCATCAATAAACTCATCGAGTATCCGCCCTGTAGCCCAATAAACTTCGCCCTGATAGGTATAAGGGATGATGATAGCCGGCCTGAACCAGTAATCTGAACCTCGCCGGTTAATCAAGAACAGGTTTCGCAGGGTTTGCTCAACCAGTTCGCTGTCATAACCCAAATTCTCCATCTCAAGGGTAAACTGTTCCCAAAACCAGTATTGCTCTTTCCTGGGCTTGTCAAGATTGTTGAAGGCGTGCGATGCAGCTCCGAGCTGAAAATGTTTGACTGCTTCTATCGTGAATCCACGTCGAGTAAGAACATAATCCTGATACTGCTTGATGATCGGAACAACAGACTCGTTTCTGATGGCAACCTCGCCGGTCAAAACTCTATTCAGCCCTCTTACATACCAGGTCAGTATCTCAATCTCTGTATCCGTCAGATACCGCTTGGCTCGCTTGGGTAATGGTTTAACATTAAACTTGATACCTTCTCCCTTCAGCACCCGCTTAATCTCATCGTGGCTTAAGTCGGTCAGGTGTTCTATCAGGTCGAAGACATTACCGCTAGCACCACACCCGAAGCAATAATAGACCCCGCGCTCTAAGTTCAGGTAGAAGGACGGTTGAGATTCGTCATGGAAGGGACACAGGGCTTGCAATTCTGTCCCCCCCTTAACTAAATAGCCGTTCAGCGATATATCAAACCGCTTCAAAATTCCTAACACATCCATCATCCGCTCTCCTCCTTTTCTTGCTTTTCATGAAAATTTTCTGTATACTTCATCTTGATGCCTCCTTTCTTTTGCTCAGCTCCTTCTCAAGAGCTGAGCGAACAAGAAAGGCCATTGAAACGCCCTGTTGGGCAGCTTCAAGACGTAGCTCCTCCACCAACCTTGCAGGGAGGAGAACCTGAAAGGGCCGGGGCTGATCCCCGGAATTAAAAATCTTTTGTATTTTCATCAGCAAACCTCCTTTAACATAATTTTTTCGAGGGGTGGCTGCCACCACCCCTTACATCATTAATTATACACACCTGTCCCCTTTTTGTCCAGAGACATAGGTAGACATTTTCACACCTTATTTTAGCATTTAAACGTCTACTTCGGGTCTTATATATACATATTGAATATTATGTATGACATTATGGTATAACATTGCCATACCCAAGTTACCAGCTTGAGTTGCTGTATTTACTGATGCTCCCCTTAAATTTTTGAACTCTCTTACGGCATCTATCACTGCAAAACAGCTTGTCACTCCGTGTTTGCCAGAAGATATTTAGGCATCGTCCGACTTTTGGTGTGGGATAGTGATATCCTGCGCATCGTCTGAGTTTGTCAGGGTTTTCAAAGATTACCGGCAGCTCCCGAACCAGAATCCTGAAGAAGAGATCTCCAAGTGCTAGGCCGTATCTTATGAGGTTTATCCTTTGGGTTTCCAAGAATTGGGTATTCTCTAGAGGGATACCGCTCAGAGCTTCCCTTTCGTTGATCGGGTGTCCATTTGAAGAGATCGGAACGATAGAATATCTGAATTCCTGAATTTGCCTTGAATACCAGCTCCAGAACCAGCCTGGGATGACTCCTTGAGTTAAGACTGAATCGAGGCAAGCTCTCAGCCTCCAATAGTCTAATGAGAAGTCGAGAAAATCCTTGCTCTCCCACCAGGGGTATCCAGTGTTATATTCATGCCACCCCAAAGATCCTATAGGGCCTTTACTCGTAAAGTCCAAGCGTCCTTCTCGCCGCATTTTCTCTTCAAGCTCAACACCGTATAGCCACCTTGTCACCGTGGGTGAGGCGTGGTGCGCAAAGAATTCAATCAGGCGCTCTCTCTCTGTCTGAGATGGCCATGAGACGTTCTCCACGACTCGAATAGGCACACCATCTGTGAACGGGAAAACCCTCTTGACGAAAATCTCATCTGATGAGGCTTCCTCCCTATCCACCAGATTGAATTTTCCGTTTCGCACAACCCAAACCTGCAGGCGAGCTCGGTTGAAATCTTCCATTGTCCCTTGCCAGGGCTGGGCAAACCGGATCCCTGATTCCAAATGAAGATTATATAAGTCAACCACCGCTTGTGGGGTTATTTGCCTTTTCAAGAGATTTAAGGTATTATTCATTGTGTTGTTTTTCTCTCCCCCACGTCCAGGCGTGGGGTTATTTTTTGTCTATATCAACCCCAGCCTCCTGAACCCTTCGGCGAATTCGGGATTCTCTTCGGCCAATCTCATTGCGGTTTCTCTGAGAGACTTAAGCAGGTCGAACTCGGCCTGCAATCTTTCTGTCCGTCTTTCTTCCTCTCTTAGCCTTGCTTCCAGTTCCTTGACTTTCTCTCTGTCAGCTCGTCCGTAGAGGTATGGGATGGTGATGATACCAGCAAGCAGAGTAGCCCAGAAGGCTATAAGAGCTGCGATGATGGTGACGAACTTGGAGCTTACCTCCCGCTGGACGTTGATGATATCGTCTTTGGTTGCCATCTTACCTTTCATCTCGGCGATATCCAGTTTGATAGGTTCCAGCTCAGAGCGGATGATCTGCTCTACGTCTTGCCTTGTTAGCTCCGCAAAGGAGGGCAAGGCTATGGCAAGGAGCAGAGCTACGGCCAATGCGGTCTTCATGAGGATACCTCTCTTAATCCCTTTTCAAGCAGCTCTCTAATGGTGAGGGCTACTGATTGGTTTTTCTGTCTTGACAGTTCGATAAGTTTCTCCTTTATCCACAGAGGCACGGCGGCGGAGATTCTAACCTTTTCTTGAGCATCTCTTTGTTGGCGGATAATAAGTTGTTGTTTGTTCATGGTGTCACCTCCTATAGGATTATACCAGATAGGGTATCATGTGTCAATCATCAATCATCAAAACTTCTGATAAGCATTCTTATGTTACCTTAATCCCACAAAACCGCACGGTTGCTGAAGAAAGTCCAGTGTTGATCTTTTCACTCCTAATCTGATAGAATCTTTCTGACATTTCCCAAGATCTGGAGAATCCAATAATTACAAGGCCTCACAAGAAGGAGGCAGTGAAAATGTAGATGAAATCAGACATGGCTTTGGGTTGCCTCTTTGGTGTATGATATAGATTGAAAAACCCACAAAGGAGGCAACCCATGGTAGAATCATACGCTGAAGGGATTAACAAGTCAATACAGCAACTGGAGATAGACAAGGAGTTTGACAAGTTCACAAGGAGACATATGAGGAAAGTCGTCAACGCCTTTGGGATCATCATCTGCCTGATGCTCCTTCCCCTTTCAGGGTGCGAGAGCTACTATGAGTTCTCCCAAGAGTATGGGATAGACAAGAACAAGATATACAGGATACTGAACAGCTGCTCCCCCACAAGCTGGATGAGGCTTCTCAGAAGGATAAGCAGTAAGCTTCTGGTCAAGATAGTCAAGAAGTATCACTCCATGAGCCCCTCAACAAGGAGCAGATATAGGGTGACACTGGTGGTTGATAGCACCACGCTTCTGAAGCTGGCAAAGAAACTAGGATTGGCAGGGATATTCTGGAGTGGCTCGCTCAAGAGGAAAGCCAGAGGAATACAGTTGGTGGTTCTATATGCAGTTATAGGAGAAGGGAAGCTTTTGATACCGCTAGATATCAGGATAAGGAAGCCCTCTCCAAAAGGTAGAGGCAGGAGATGTAAGGAGCAACCTGCCCTTGTCATAGAGATGATAAGGGATTTCAAGAGGAGGATGATGATCAGAGGGATAGATCCAGAGGGATGGTTTTTGGTAATGGACAGTTGGTATGGCAGCGGAGATCTGCTGCGGGAGATAGAAGAGGAAGGATTCATGGTTGTCTTTGAGGGCAAGAGGAACTACGTCTTCTACCGTGATGGGCGTAAGATGAAGGTGGCAGAACTGATTGATCAGATACAGTGGAGGGATAGTTCACGAAGGGAGTTTGAATATGGCAGGGTCAATGCGGATAGCCCCACTTTTGGGGAAGTGACACTGCTTTTGTTCGAGGAAGAGGGGAAGATACGGTATCTGATAACAAGGAGGAATCTGATATCTGCAGTAAGGATCATAGTGGCATACAAGCTTAGGTGGTGGATAGAGGAGTTGTTCAAGATACTCAAGAGTTGTCTGAAGATAGAGAAGTTTGGCTTGATCAAGGAGAGAGAGGTGTATGGTCATATCTGCCTGAGGATGATTTGCTTCATGGTGGTCTGTTTCTGTGCAAGGAGGATCTGCAGGGAGACGATACAGAAGCTTGTGAGAAAGTTGAAGAGGTATTGGTTCGAGTGGTTCCCGGAGATACTTAATTTTTCTACATTTTCACGCCCTTCTTCGGAGGAAGCCGCATGAGATGAGGAGAAAACCAATGGTGGGAAATGTCAGCTTTATACGAATAGATTCCTGCTTTGAAGGATACCATAGCGAGGTGAGATAATGTACGCAGTAAAAGCGAATGACTTCGTGAGGGATGTGGTAATTCACAGATACCCATGCGGCCATATTAGGAAAGGAGGAGGTTCTCCAGGCAAGTATAATCAGGTTCACTGGAAAGATTTTGACAAGCTATCTGATGCTAATAGATGGGCGGATCAATGGGTACGCAGGGGGTACACCAAGAAATATTGCCGCTTTTGTTTCTGAGGGAAAGCTCAAGGCTGAGGATCGTCCGGTCGACCTTCATATCCGCCCGATAACGGCTTTCTCCCGTCCAGTGTGGCTTGTGGATCGGGTTAGGCCTTTTGAACGCATCAGAGGGCTTCCTGCGGCTTCGGTCTTATGGTAAAATTGATGCGGGACAAAGACGGGACAACCACGAGATAGTTTGCTGGACACGAAGGGGGTGTCACACCTGCTTGTCGTGTCCTCTGACATCGTCTGCTCAGGAGATAGCTATGAAGTATTTGAAGGTTGGATGGGTTATCCTAATCGGATTGATTGTTCTCGCTGGGTGTGGAAATAAAACCAAGGAGATTTATGAAACCTGGTTAAAAGCGTCGAAACTTTTTAAGGAAGGGAAGATAAAGGAAGCTGAAGCCCAGTATAAAAAGCTGATAGAACTCTATCCTGAGAGCGAGCTTAGATCTAAAGCCGAGGAGAGATTAAAAGTGTGTCAGGAGATATTGTCAATTCTTGAATTAGTCAAAAAGTATGAAGCCTCTGGAAAGTATAAACTGGCGCTCAAAGAGTGCGAGAAAATTCTACCTCTTAATCCTGCTCTCGTAAGGCCGATAATCAGGAGGCTAAGGGAGAATGAGTTTATAACCGTAACTAGTGGAAGGATTTATAAATGCCGTATCTGTGGTAAGGTGATAAAGAAGCAAGGGAAGACTTTCAAAGTCAGACGGAAAGATGCAGATTCCTATAAGGTTGAGATTTTAACCCAGGATTATTGCAGTAACTGCCGCTATATAATCAAGCATGCTTGGATGAAGCTTAAAGTGACTCCAGCGAAAACTGTGAAGCAATGGCTAGAGGGAGGTGTTTATTTGCCGGTATACTTTGAGGGCACCACTAATTTATTCAATGGAACCAAGGTGGCTATAGTGGGTCCTTCTTACGAAGGTGGATCATATGGATATGCTCCCACCGCTGAAGTGGTGGATGGCAAATTTAAAGGCGTCGCAGAGTTATGGATGATATCTAACAAGCCATATCGACCAAAAGTTTTTTGGACAGGTCCATATACATTAGAAGCGTTTTGGGACCCTCAATTTACAGAGGAAAGGGAGGAGGTCAAAGAGCTCGCGGGTGAACATGGTGAGAATTTAAGTGGTCCAAACGTGAGGAAGTTTTCGGGGAACAAAAGGGTTGTTGCGAAAGCTAGTTTCTACATCCCAAAGGGACACAATGCCAGGTTCAATAGCTACGGTAACTACGTTAACCCAACACCAACTCCATTCGAGATCATTATATACAACAACCTGGAGAGCGAATTTCAATCTGCGCCTGAATTTGCTGACTATGAGAGAGAACAGAAGATAGAGGAGGAAGTTGGAAATGAGGTGAGAAGAAGATTCGGGATAAGCTCTACTAAGACAGTCTTTGATATCTACTTCCACGTCATTAATTTCCTAATGAGGGTAAAATGAACCGTCTTCATACTGAGCTCGCCTTAAGATTATCAGGTGACCCCAAATTAGGCGACTTAAATTGACGTTTTATGTATGGGGATTTCGCACGCGGATTGTGATTTTGACCTTGCTCATCTTCAGCCAAGTTCTCTGCTGTCGGTGATTCACCGCCCATATTATCTCCTCCAGGGTTTTCCACTCCCACTTCTCTGCTATATACGACGGTAGCCGGACTTGATAGGCATTCATCCATTCTATCTCCTTTTTCAATCTCTCCAGCTCCTCCTTAAGAAACTGGGGGATCTTGCCCATGTTCATAAATAACCCTCCTCCTCTGACTGATCTAATAGTTCCATTTCCATCTATATTTTAGAGCAAACCGGCGCAATGTCAGGTGACTTGCTTTTCTCAATAGCTGAGTATGAGCGCTAGCCTCGACAAACGCCGGAGGCCAAACTTATCTGTAAGGTAGCCTTGTCAGTGCTGACAAATTTCCATAGGTCGGCTTATCAGCAGCAGGGGTGCTGATGCTGTAATGCTCAGCTATTCAGGACATGAAGCGTCCTCGAGAGAGGAAGGGAAGAATCTCATTACGGGCTGCCCGCTGACGACAGGCATTCTCCCTTCCTGAGCCGTCTCAGACCCTTTCAGGCGCTCAGAGCCTCTCAGAAGCTCAGGAAGCACCTCAGGCTTGTTCCAAAAAGGGCGTGATACCAGCCTCACCAGGTTAGGCGGTAGGAGACAGGTTAGAAGCGGATCGGCTGGGGTGGCGGGCGACTGACGACAAGGTGTGGCGAGAGGGCTATCCCAGGGTGGTGGGTGGACTAAGGAGTGTCGCAGGAGAGGTGTGAGTGTATGATCTCTCCTAGGTGTTATTCCACCACAACGGCGGTCCCGGTAGCTACCACCATCAATGATGATAAATTCCTGCCTGTCAACTGGTTATAATCCAGGTTAACACTGAGCCTGAATTTGTTGACTATGAGAGAGAGTGGAAGATAGAGGAGGAAGTCGGAAATGAGAATGAGGGTAAAATGAACCATCTCCATACTAAGCTCGCCTTAAGATTATCAGGTGATCCTGATTGAGACTTTTAGACATGCTATTTGATTGAAGCTAAAATTTGACAGCCTTTATCTATAAGCTCCTTTAACTTTGGCGTATCCTCGATTCTTATTCTAGCTACCTTGGAAGAATGAAACTGGAGCCTAGGCTTAACGTTATAGTCCTCGTCCTCCTTCTCAACGTAGAAAACCCCCATGTCGTGGGGACGGTAAGACTCTAGAGATAATATCGTGTGGAGGCTTCCGATAACATCACCATCAGCAAATACAGCTATCTCCTTTTTGGAACGGGATAATTCCACACCTAACCCTGAACGAGTAATGAACCTGATATAAAACTCATCAGGGAAAGATTTTCTTCTGCTTAACTTCCGGTGAAGCTTCATTATTTTATCTAAGGCTTGGGATAGAGCCTCAGCTTCATCGAAATCAAGATGGAATGAAAAGGCACCTAAGCCGCCCGAGACGCTTAGATACAATCCGCGTATAGCCTCCTCCTTTTTATCAGGTTCATAAACGACCATGGCGTAGACATTTATATAGGTAGGCCTCCTCTTAGGTAGCGTAGGCCTCTTAAATGGAATGCTTCCTACTTCGTATGCTTCCGTAATGAGAAGGGTATCTCTTAACGCCATAGCCCGTGCTAATTTGCTTATCCCTCGCGTTTCTCCTTGCAAAGGGATATCCTGAGCTTTGACTCCCCATTGCATCTGAGCAAAAACCGTCGTGAAAAGACAAGCTATCAATGCTATACCGATGAAGATAAGCTTCTTCATCATATCCCTCCTTTGGAGTTGATTGGTATTGTCAAACTCCATCGGCTGAAACGCCGGAAATAAGCAGGGAGGAGGTAATGAAACTTTCCCCCCTCCTAAGAACCCTTATATCTACTGAGTTCCAACGGGGTTTTTCATTATTAATTTGACAGTACCAGTTGATTGACCTGGGCGATCTCATTACGTAATACTCCTCATCGAGAATTCAATCAATATTGCAATTCACCTGGGAGCGGGATATATTACCCAAATCCCACAAACCCGCATGAACACTGAATCTGTTGACCTTCATATTCGCCTGATAACAGCTTTCTCCTGGCCAAGGTGGCTTATCGGTCGGGTTAGGCCTTTTGAACGCACCAGAGGGGGCCTACGGCTAAGAGCGGATCCAACCTAGATCCATTAACCTGCGTTCTAATCTAGCTGAAATTTCCCTAGTAGCTTCGATTTGATATTCTTCAACCAGTTTATCTATCTCATCGCTGAATTCGCTTTCTATCTCCTCATCGACAGCAGGGAATGGAATTGATGCGCTAAGCGTCCATCCAGTGTCAGGGTGATAGGTAAATCCTTCGAGCAATCCGAAATATGCTATCTCCTCTGCCGTATCTAGATCGCACCCTAGCTCGAAAAGTTTATCTTTCAAATTTTCTTTCGCTGCAGTTGGCCAACACCCAAACTGTTCACAAACCCTCTCAAATTCAGGTTGGAACTTATCCCCTAGATGTTCCTTAACAGTTTCAAACAGCTTAGTAAGCGTCATTTTTTATCCCTCCTGTGTCTTGGCTTCTTGCTCTGCAGACACCGCTGGCAAAACAGCATAGCCAAGTAAGATGAAGATCAGAAATAACTTATTCTTAAACTTGTCAAACTTCACCATAGCCTCTCCGTCCCAGTAAATGGCTTTAAGAGATAGCGGTTTTTTCATACTCTTTTGCCCTCTTCGAGAATTCCTCCACGAAAGGCTCCGCGGTCGTCGCCTCCTTTAGAGGTCGCAAAGAAGTCACAGCGGATCACATCGAACACGCTGGAAGAATCATCCCTTGGTGCCTCTTTTGCACCTTTCTGATAGGCAAGCTCAGCAAGAAGCAGACCATTGCATTCTTTGAAACCACGTCACGGCGTCGAGAAATTTTCCTCCCTTCAGATAAAAGAGAGCATTCTCATAGGCTTTCTCAGGCCCTTTCTCCGCCAGCGCTGTTGCCGGCAGAAGAATAAAGAGGATTACCAATGTAATTCTTTTTCGCATCGATTCTCTCCTTAAGCTATTCCGGTTTTCAAATCTCCGCTTTTTGCTATATTACCACAACTTGAAGCAAGGTTAAAGAGTTTCCCGTAGGGGTTTTCAACGCTTTTCGCCAGCGCTGTAGTGGCAGGCCCCCGTGCCTGCCAGATTCAGGGGCACGCACGGGGGAACGCCTTTACCACGCCTGATTATGCCAAATCATTGAAAAGCCCTCAGTTTCCCGCTTCGTGATACCTGCCTCATCAGGTTAGGTGGTAGGAGACAGGTTAGAAGCGGATCGGCTGGGGTGGCGGGCGGTTGAGGATCAGGAGGGCGAGAGGGTTATCCCAGGGTGGTGGGTGGACGAATGCTGCTTCCTGGCGTAAATCCCGGGGAGGAGGAGGCGAGCGCCGGGCAAACGGCGGCGGCGATGCGTCCATGCGGAGAGGAGCTTCCACGGAAGGGAACAGGCCAAGCGGAGGCAGTCGAGCTTTGGCGAGCCGCCGGAGCGATGGCAGGTGAGATGAGAGGCAAGCGGAGGCCGACGCCCTTTTGGTCGAGCCGAAGCGCAGCCACCTGAGAGCCTGCTGCCGGTAAACCGGCGCCGCCGAAGAGGAGGGAAGAGAGGAGCCGCTGGAGGCTAAAGGGTATCGCGGGGTGGGTGGTGGACCAGAAACCCATCTGGATGCTGCCTTGCTCGCTAAGGGGCAACCTGGTGAAGGGGCGGGTTGGTTAACATAAAGGAAGCTTTATGTTAAGCCGAAGCGTTACGCCGGAGGCGTGAAAGCGAGGCCGGAGGGTGGCAAGGCAAGGGCGGCTGCGGATAAGTGCGCACTTATCGGCAAGCGAGCCCTAATTGGTCGAGGGTCTAGAGTCGAGAGTCCAGGGTCTTTTTAACATCTTCACCTTGCGAAGTGAAGCGAGCGGCAGCCGCCCGTTCGCCCTACTGCGATGCCGAAGCCACCCGAAGCCAACCCGCCTTTATCCTCCAATTGGGAGATCCACGATCTCCTCCACAGGGAGGAGGTATCTCAGGTCCCGTGGTCGGATAATGAGGGAGAGCTCTACGCTCAGCTCCTCGGCACATTGCGGACAGACGATGATCCGCGCTTCCTCTCGGCCATCCGGTGCGGTGATGGCATAGAGGGAGCTCTCTCCCACCTTACCGCAGTAGTCGCATGGTTCGAGTGCTTCCGAGATACGCTTCAGGGAGAACATCGTCTTTCACCTCCTTTGTGTTCCGCTTTGGAACGTTGGGATACTCAGGAAGCGTTTCACCGCCTGAGCTGCAAGCTCGGACATGGAGACCTGCTCTCGATGTGCCCTTGTGGCGAGGCGGATGTAGGCGTTGTGATCGAGGGTGATCGTGATCCTGTGGCTCTCACGCGGTGGGATCCTCGGTGGCGAACGGAAGATTCCACGTTTGAGATCTGCCAGTTTACGGATTTTCATCTTCTCAACCTCCGTTTTGCGTAGTGCGTAATGCGTCGAGCGTAAAGCGCCTTACGCTCTGCGCCTTACGCTTGACTTGGTGCGTTGGACGTGCCATTGCTCTTCGACCTGTTTGAGATACTGCTCGCCGAGTTTCTCAGCAACCCGTCTCACCTGTGGGTTGAGCCTAGGTTCCCTCACTCGTTGCTCAATCAGATCTTCCAGGAGCTCCTCAGCGGTCATGCCCTTCGCTTTCGCTTCCTTCTCCAGCTTTCGCAAGAGCTGATGATCGAGCTGGAGGACGATCTCGCGTTCCATCATTCTCACCTCCAGGTTCGCGGAGATATTCGATGCGCGTCCATCCGATGATTTCAGGATGATCCCTGAGCTGTACAGCGGCAAACGGGCCGAAGTCGTAGTCGGTCGCAAGGAGGTATGCAGGTGTAGGCTGAAGCTCTGGCGGTATGGCTGCCTCGGGAATCGCTCCACGATGGGCAGCGATGGCAGGTGAAATCCAGATAGGAATGGAGCCTTTGGTGGAGAAGAGAGTAATCGGCTTGCGGAGTCGCCCAACGTTGGCTTGTGGAACCCAGCCGCGAGGAGCTCCTGGATTCCTTGCGTCCCGGATGAGAAACCAGATGCATTCAGGCATGTTATGGGAAGCGAGGATGTTCACGAGCTTTCCGGCTTCAATCCAGCCGACGGGAGTGATGCCGGATTGGACCGCACGGAGGCCAGGCACGGGCCACAGGGCGATCCACTGAAGATGCTCCACCTGCGGTGGGCTACAGGAAAGGACGATGCCTTGACTAGTCATGATCCACCTCCGTTTTTTACGTCGAGCGTAGTGCGTATTGCGCTCTACTCTTTACGCCTTACGCCCTACGCTTAGTTGACGTTGGTTGACGCTTCCTCCGCCTCGATTTCCTGGAAGAGCTCCGCTGGGATACCGGGTACAGCGGGTTCTGCTTTGTCCCGTGTTGGGAGATCTGCTGTGAAGCGAGAGATGACGTCGGAAAGGTCCTTGATCGCCTTGGTGAGCTCGGAAAGCGTCTCGGGAGCAGGGAGCTTGCGCTGTGCGAGCTCACCGAGCTGATGGATAAGCTGCTCTGCAATCTGCAGGCGCTTTAGGATGAGCTGTTGAGCCTTCAGGTCTATCTGTTCTCGCAGTTGTTGGAGGATAAGTTCCTTACGCTCATACCACCCGTGATCACGAGCCCAGGCTTGAACAGCCTGTTTGGTGATGCCGAATTCACGCCCTATCTCCGCGAAGGACGCGCCATTGATCCAGCGGAGAAAAGCTTCCTCCCGATCAGCTTCGCTGGGCATTGCGAACCACCTCCTTGATGACTTTATCCACGATTCCGATCTTCGCCTTGAGCACCTCCAGGGAGAGCTCGCCCACCTGCTGGGCAAGGCGTTGGAGCTGCATCTCCTTGCGTGCCTCCCAACCCTTCGACTTTTTCCATCTGCGGATAGTGTCCGGGTGAACATCGAGAAATTGAGCGATGTCGTTCCGAGTGTAGCCGAGGATCCAGAGGAGGTATCCGATTTCCGCTTTCAGATCGGGATGCATGGTTTTTGGGTTATCGGTGGGTAGTTTGATCCGCATGATGACCACCTCCCTTCCATGCTTTTAGGATACAAGATTCAACTTGTGTCTGCAACTCCGGCG
>Ga0190361_1000246_pt1 | contig 22759 bp, 32 predicted proteins | sample 48721845_MG_FD_161273 | JGI IMG/M metagenome (GOLD analysis project Ga0190361, IMG submission 161273) | Hydrothermal vent microbial mat bacterial communities from Southern Trench, Guaymas Basin, Mexico - 4872-18-4-5_MG | ecosystem: Environmental > Aquatic > Marine > Hydrothermal vents >... | reverse complement strand
AGAGGCTAAAAAGAGGAGGAGGAAGAAATGAACGGATGCATACTCTGTGTTATCGCAGGTGGAGTAGGAGGGCTGATAAAGAGTTTGCTGGAACACAATGGCGGGATAGTAATGCCTGAGCAGGAAGACGGGATAATAGTTCTCGGCACTCTTGCAGATGTACTTGGTGGTGCGGTGATTGGCTGGGCATCAACCAATGAGTTAGTATACTCATATTTTTCGGCATCAGAGCCAAACTTCGCTTTAGCACTATTCCTTGGGATTGCCTGGATGCCTGTAATACAGGCGATACTCAACAGACTCGGGCTGCTGAAGGAAAAGATAAAGCGAAACAACTCCGTGGACAGGGTAAAGTCCGAGATTTTGCCTTTGCTGATAATCCGCTAAGCACGGGGCAGAATACAAAACAGAAGACACAGGATAGAAACACAGAACACAAGACACATAACAGATGACTTAACAAAGCGTTCCAGATGGAACGCAACTTTTATTCTTTCTTTTCCTAAATAAACATTAAAATGGCTGTAACTAAAACCAATTACGGGAACTTTACGACATTGGAAGGAACACTGGCGGAGGTTATGGGGGAATTAAAGGGCAGGTCATACGATGCCCTTATAAGCCTTGTATATGATTCAACGGCATCGAAATATGTTGCAGTCGTAAAGACTGAGACGTGGTAGGGTATGGAAGACACAATACCCCAAGACCCAAGACTGAATTAAAATGGCTTATATCACCGCCCAAGATGTAAGGGATATTACGGCACAGGATTTAACAACCTCAGATATTTCGGACTCCGATTTAAATGACATTATAAACTTTGCAATCTCTCAGGTTAATAACGACATTTGCACCAAAATTACGGAAGAGGAGGTTGATTATATAGATTCCTACAGGAAGAACCTGATTGACGGCTCCAATACAGTATATTATGTCAAATCCTCATTTGAATGGTATCTCGGGGATTTAAATGACGATGGCACTGTTGATGAAAATGATGTGATAGTATGGATTTATGACGGCTCTTCCTATACCCGCTCCAAGGCTACGGTTTCAAGTGTAACGGAATACGGGAAAATCACCTTATCCTCAGCCCCTTCCTCAACAACCGACAAAATTACGGTAACTTACAGGAAATGTCCCGTTTCAGTCAATACTCCCGACCCTTTGCTGAAAAAAGCCTGTGCGGAATTAGCCGCATCTATAGCCTATGGCGGGATAGACGCAAGGGAGAAGAAGCGGGTATCCATTGAAGGCTTTTCAATCTCTAAAGACCCTCAGGCAGAGAGGCATTACAGGAAAAGATATGAGCAAACAATCGCTCAAATCCTCTCAAAAGAACCAATGAGCAAGACCGAACAGGAAAAGTTCCTCAGAGAGCCGGAGTATTACGGAATGGAAAAATTTGTATAATTAACTCTTATTTATTATTATTTATATTAAAAAAAATAAAAGGATAATTTTAAAATTTTTATAAATTATAATAAATAATAAAGGAATGATAAATCGTGATAAATTATCAAGATGAGTTTAGTCAAAAACTTTCAAACGGAACTGAATTATATGTTCAATGAACTGGAGCAGTCTGTAACGATTAAAAACATAACAAGGTCCAAGGATTCGGAAGGCAATGAGACAGAAACCGTCTCAAATTCTACAGACACCACGGCACTAATCCGCCACATCGATGAAACCTTCTCGGATGAAAGGTTCGGAGCAATTGAAAATGCAGATGTGATAGCAGTCTTTAAACCCAATGAGACAATTAATGAGAAAGACACAGTTACAATAAATAGTGTGGATTATATGGTAATCTCAATAGCATCTATCGGGTTAAAGGGGACTACGATTTATAAGAGGTGTATTTTGAAGAAGAGGGAATAATCGATACTGAAGATACAAGACTCAAGACTTAAAATGGCTTATATCCGTTTAAAAGTAAACGCCGAAGATGTAATGGTTCTCAGGAATAAGATAGCATATATGCCAAAACTGCTGGAAAAGGCGGGTCCGAAAACAACCAAGGACTTGGCTGAGAAGATACGAAGGCGTGCAAGGCAATATGCACCAAGCCCTTCCAAGAGTAAAATCTCAACCGGAAGGCTAAAGGATCAGATTTCAGTTCATACAATGAAAAACAAAACAATAGTATATTCTTCAGCAAGGTCTCATTCAAGAGGCGATACTGATATTTACTGGGGATATCCCTATGCGGTGAAACAGGAAACCGGAACTCCGAGAAGAAGGGCGAGATATGTCAGAATAGGCTGGAAAAAACCTGTTATGATTTTCAAGTCTTCTGAAGATGGGAGTTGGATGAGAAAACGCACGGTTGCAGGAATCGGTTGGGGTTCAGTAGGCCGAAAAACCGTTGGATATATGAAACTGGCATATAATATAGTAATATCTGAATGGGAGGAAAGTTTGAAATACCTTGATGACCCTTTGAAGGAAATTGCAAAATAGACATTTAAATGCAATCTATTTAACTATTATATAATGTGACGGTGTCACATCAATATAATGTGACAGGTCACATCAATATAACAAAATAGAACACTCAAGACCGAATACTCAAAACCGAAAACCCTTTTATAAGCCTGCCGAGGCTTCTAACTCATCGGAGAATTAAGCAATCGTGCAACCGGGCAAAGATTCCGAAGACCCAAGACAGATTACCGAATACCTCTAAGATGGTAACCGTAACGAAGGCAACTCTGGGAAGAAATGCAGTATATTTCATAGCAGAGGTTTTGAGGAATAACCTCAGCGATACGCATTCAACTCCCAGAGACGGGAAAGACTGGATATTCAAATCCCAGCCCACAGACCCGATAACCAAGGATAATCTGCCGAGAATCGTGCTGGAAAATTCAGACCTGTCAACAAGGACAATCTCATTAGACGGCACCAAATACATTCCAACTCTGGTGACAATAGATGCTGTAATATATACCGGAGGGGATAATGTTTCAAATGACGGGGCGCTGGCGGACAGGGATAAATATGCAGATGAAATCAGGGAAATCTTATTCAACCCGGATTCAGAGGATTCAAATGGGACGAGTCTGAAAGAAAGCGGTCTGATACTCAGAACCTGCAGGGAGACGATTGAGGATTTTTTCGCCGGAGGGCATCCAAAGATTGTAAGGAGCAAGAGGCTTACTCTGGAATTTAAGTATTATGGGGGATGAATTTAAGTATTACGGAGGGTAAATAGTGTCATCTGTCCTGGGTTATCGGTATTCAGAAGGTGATTTAAATGGGTAAAAAAGTCTATAAGGTTACAAATATTTCAAAGACCGAAGTGAGGTTTGACGATTCCCATGGGATACACATATTAAAACCCAAGGAAAGCGTATTAACTTTCCACCCACCTGCGTATCCCTCAAATCTGCTGAAGGTTGAAGAGTATGAAGAGAGGGAAAAGCCTGTGAAGAGTAAATCCGAACAGAATGCCAAAAAATCTAAGGCTGAAAAAAGCAATAATCCAAAACCGAGGAATAAAAAAGACACGGGACAAATAAATTGAGGTGATGAAAGATGGCAGATGATGCTTGGATGGAAACCTGTCTGGTGGCAATAACGAAAATTAATGGGGATGATGTAAATTACCAGAGCCTGACAGAAACAGTAGATATTGATCTGGGTGAAAAGGATATAGAACAGATACATTTATTGAATGGGGGAAGGGTTACAAAGTTTACGCCTGAGAGCGAGACAACAATTACCTTAGAAGCGTATCCTTTGGAAGCAGGAACTGACGATGGGACTACAGGAAAGGGTTTCTTCGATTTGCTGCATACTCAGGACACCGAACAACCGATTGTTATCCGGAACACGAGAACGAGAAACAAATACAGAATCGCATTGCTATGGACTGACTGGTCTACTGCCACCTGTGCCGCCGCCGCAATCAATACCTCTACAGGTTATAAAGCGATGAGGGTAGTTGCCGCAAACGGCTATATAACTTCAGTAAAACCATCTTTCACGGACGGGATTTTGAAGTTTACAATAACCTTCAAGTGTGCGGCGTTTGACAAGGCGGGGCAGGGCAATATACTCTTAGAGAGCTGTGATGGCTCCAACACAGCCTCATTGCTAACGGCACTACAGAGTTATACGGATTCAACGAATTGGTAAGTTAGAAGAGTTTGAAAAAGTTTAAAGAGAAATGGAAAAGATTGGAAGAGATAATATCAATAATAGCAAAAGGGGGAACGGGGAAGTCCTTGTTGCCGCACCGAGCAGTGACAGGCACTTCCCCGTAATAAACAAATATCTAAAGGCATTAGAGAGGCAAACCTATAAAGACTTCGACATTTTGATAGTTGATAATTCCAAAGACCCTGCATATTCTAAATATTTAGCCAGAAAAGGCGTTGAAGTAATCAGAGCAGAATGGGATTCTAATAAAGAACATATTTTAACCTATTTGGCCCGTGCGAGGGAAATATACCGGAAATACGCCCTTGAAAACGGCTATGAGTATATAATGCATCTGGATACCGATATAATTTTACCCGAAGATGGGTTAGAAAGGCTGATAAATTTCAATAAGGATAATGTTGGCTATGTAGTTCATGTCTATCACGGGAAATATAAAACACCCTGCGTATTCAGGGAGGGTGGGTTTAAACTAAACCAGCCCAACCCGAGGAATAACGGCTTACAATATTACTCTTGGAGCTGGTATTACAGAAACAGGGGGAAATTAAAGAGAGTTTACGCAACTGCATTGGGTTGTTTGCTCTCAAAACGCAAAGTATTTAAAGAAGTCCCGTTCAGAAGCCACCCGACATTCATCTATGGGGAAGATTTGTGGTTTCACGAGGAGGCGAACCAGAAAGGATTTGAGTTCTGGTGCTGTGTCGAGAGAATTCCCCATTTAAATACGATATGGGACCCGATTATAGAAACAAGCAAAAACAAAGGAAGCATAATATATTTCGCATTCGGACATGAGGAAGCGAGGAATGTCGTAATGGTTTAGAGAAGACTGATGACTGGAGACTTGAAGACCAATTAAAATGCCCGTAAGCAAAATTGAAATAATCCCGGAGGTAATAGGAATGGTAAGGAATGCGATGCCAAAGAAGGTAATTGATATTGGGGTGGGCTTCGGAAAATACGGGGTATTGTGCAGGGAGGTTCTGGATATAAAGTTCGGGAGGTATCACAGGTCAGAATGGAAGACAAGGATAGACGGCATTGAAGTCTTTGGGGAATATATAACCCCATATCATAAATATATCTATAATAAAATCATAATAGGCAATGTGATGGAAACGCATGTTAAAGGCTATGATGTTGTGCTATTATGCGATGTTATAGAACATCTTGAACATGGGAAAGGGGTTGAACTCCTTGACAGGCTGGTAAGGGGCAACGGGTTTATAATCGTTACCACGCCATCGGTATTTCGCACTTCAGAGCCGTATAAGGGAAACGAACATGAAAGGCACCTCTCCGTATGGAAGGCTGGGGATTTCGGGCGATGGGACAGCATGGTTAAGGAAAAATCCGCAACATTAATTGCGTATATTCATGGAATGAATCATTAGCCGTTCATTGAACGGCTGACATTCATGGGGAAAAGTTGAAGACTCAAAACCGAAGACTGAAAAAACATTAAAATGGGCGAAAGGTTTGATTTGGATAAGGAGGATTCGAGGGCTAAATTACTGAAGATTTTGAAGAATAACAAGAGGAGGCTTGTGATTTCGAGAGTGCCTATTGAAACAAAAAAACAATTTATAGAGCATGCAAATAAATATTATGAAGGTGATTATGGTATGTTGTTAATGACGGCATTTAATGATTATCTTTTAGTAAGGAAATTGAAGGAATTGATAATTGGTTCAAAAGCAAAAATAGAAGTTGATAAAAATGGGGACGTTTTATTGCTTAAATTGCGGTAAAAAATTTACGGCAAAGGGCACAAAGCGAAAATATTGCTCTCGGGAATGTAGCAACGCTTCGGAGATTAGAAGAAAAAAGATAGCGGAAGCATTAACCAAAGAGAAAATCCTGAAAAATTGTCTGAATTGTGGAAAATTGATGAGACTTATGCCTTCACATGCTGATCGTAAATTCTGCAATCGCAAATGTGCTAATGATTTTATTAGGGGGTTGAGCTATGAAGAGCGTTATGGAGAAGAGGTAGCACAGAGAATGCGAGAAGTAAGGAGGAAGAAGCGGAATTCACCTTCAACAGAATTTAAGAAAGGATGGCAATTTACCGAGGAAGGCAGGAAAATAATAGCTAAGCGATTGAAATCTTTAATTACTAAACCAAACCGTCCTGAGCGGAAAATGATAAAACTCATCAGCAAGTATAATTTGCCTTTTCGCTATGTTGGAGATGGCTCGCTTATTATAGGGTCAAAAAATCCAGATTTCGTTTATTTGGATGATGGCAGGAAAATTATTGAGGTGTTTGGTGATTACTGGCATCGGAATGATGTTGCTAAGCACTGGCATCAGACAGAAGACGGTGCTAAGCAATATTATGCCAGTTTTGGTTATAACATATTAATTATTTGGGAGCACGAGCTACAGGGAGATGATGCCAACATTTTGGAGAAGATTAATAAATTTATAAAAACTACGCTTGAGATTGATGTAGATGAGGATTTCAGGGAATTATTTGTAAGTTTTGCTAATGAGTCGTTTAATAATGACACGGGTGCGTGTTTAAAGTGGCTTTGGGATCAGGCGTGGGAATATCAGGCAATGAAAGAGAAACTAATTGATTTGGGTTCAATAGATGCGAGATTGAGGATTCTGGAAGATAATTTACTCGCCCATGATAATAAAACCGAAAAATCCATTAAATTATTAAACGGTAAAATAATCAGGAGGAGGGATGAAAAATGAAAGGATTAGAGGCAATGAGAAGGCATTTGGGCAGGGCAAAGGTTGTAAAACTGAAGAATGATGATGGAACCTATGACGAAATTGAGATAAAGCCATTACCGTTCGAGTGCATTCCAGAGTTCTGGTCTATCTTCCAGTCCTTTGCAGATGCTGGCATAGATGCAAATAAAGAGATAGATCTGAAAACGATGATGAAGGCATTGAGGAAAGAAGTGATTGAAACAATCAATTCCCTGTTATTGAAATCCTTAAAGATTACTTATCCTGATGCGGACGAAGAACTGCTGAAGGGATTTATAGCATCAAACTTTATGGAGTTAATGACTGCGATGTTTGAGGTGAATATGCCGATGCCACAGGAAAGGGCTAAACTGGAAAAACTTAAAATCCCTAAAAATATCAAGCCGATGAGGGGGTAAGTCTGAAATGAATATCCTTCAGGAGATTGAAAAGGCGAAGTTAAAAAGCAGGATTAAATATTCAAATTTAGTTAGTGAAATACATCATGTCCTCATGGCTAAATATGGCTGGATTCCATACAATGAATTCAAATCCCTGCCAATTCCGGTGGTGTTTGAACTATTAGAGCAAATTAGAAAGGAAGTTGAGATGATTGAAAGGGAAATGAATAAGAAAAGGATAGGACATAAAAGGATGCCAATGCGTTAATATTTCAGTGCATTAATTAGTTATTAAATGGTAAGATGGTAGCAACGTCTGTAGAGAGAAGGGTTCAGATTATATTTGAGGTATTGGTTGGAAATGCAGAAAGGAATATGCGGAAGTTGAGTAAATCGGTTGCCGGCAATATTCAGAAATGGAAGCAGAATGCCGAATTGCTTGATAGAAATACGAGGAAATATGTGAACACGGCTGCAAGACTTGACGACATAGTTAAAAGGTCTCAAGTGATGGGGAGATGGACGGAATCTTATCAAAAAGAGATGGGCAAGACAACCGAAGTGGTTACCCAAAGAATGATTAGATTAAATAATCTGACAAAGAGGCAAATAGAATTTCTAAAGAAACAAGGCTTTGAGGTTAAAGACGTAACTGCCGCCATAGGGAAAAAAGGGCAACTCCTCAAAAGGAACTATGCCGCAACAATTGCCTATGATACCTCAATGAGAAGGCTTACAAGGGCGCACGAAAGGTTTAAGATGGAGATGCTCTCGGTTCTTTTCTTTGGAATGAGTCTGTCAAGGATGTTCAGAGGTTATATTGACAACGTCCTAAAGATGACAGGAGTAACTGATATGCTAACTCTTGCGATGCAATCCTTATTATTTCCCGTGCTTCTACCAATGATTCCTATCTTATATGAAATTACTGAAAAAATTATGGGTCTGGATAAGGGGTGGAGAGCATTGTTGGGGGCGGGTATGATTTTGGTTACATTATTCGGTATGCTCCTGTGGACGATTGGCACTTTCGTTCTTGGAATAGATGGATTACTTATCGCTCTTAGTAAACTCGGAGTTACTTTACCAGGCATTGGTGCAATTCTTGGTAAAGTTAGCGGGATATTTTCGGCAACTTTCGGCCTGATATTTACCATTGCTCTCGCCGTTATAATAGGAATAATAAAAGCCTTTGACGAATTTAAGGCATCCGTTATCTGGATTGGAGAAGCAATTTATAATATAATAAAGGGTGACGTAGAAATGACAATCGGGTTCTTCAAAGCAGCGTTTGGCTTGATGCATGGTTTATTAACGGGTAACTTCGATTTGTTTTTCAACGGAGTTAAAACATTTATTACAGGAGTTAAGGATTTTGTAATAGGTGGTTTGCTTGGTTTGGTAAGGGGAATCATTGCTTTATTGGGTTCAATTGCTTTGGGTCTGTTACGATTCCTTGGCGATGTTGTTAATATGATAATTGATTTTATAGATTGGATATTGGGTGGTCCGTATGTAAGGAATTTCGCCGATGGCGTTGTTGACTTTGTTCAGGGCATCTGCAATAAAATCGTTGAAATAGTGGAGGGGGTAATCAGGTTTATAGAAAATGCCGTCAAATCAATTGGAGAAGGGTTCGGTAGAATTGGTGGGGTTATCCCAAAAGGCGAATTAATCCCCGGATTCAGATTATTTCAGGAAGGTGGTGTAGTTCCGGGGCCAGTAGGAAGACCCGTTCCGGCAATTGTTCACGGAGGAGAAACTGTTTTGCCCCACGGAGTTTCACCTGTAAACATCTCAATAAACGTCGAAAGCCCTACATTATCATCCCGCCTTGATATGTCAGACTTGGCAGACGAAATTTCATTATCTTTAACAAGGGAATTGAGGAGGTTGGGATTCATATAAAAATGCTTGCCAGGTATGTTATAAAAACGGGAGTTGGTGCTACTGCAACATTCAGGATAGATGGGATTGAGATAGTGGAGAACATTACAAAATCCTTCCCTGTTAAAATAAAATACCCGGTGCTCAAAACCAAATGGGGTGAAACCACACCAGTAGAAAAGACCTACGACCTTCTGCAGATTGAAGACATAATCTCAATTACGGGAATAGTTCAGGCAGATTCAAGGACTGATAAATCCTATACCTATGCCCATCAGGTCATTGAGGATTTAAGGGGCGTATTAAACGCAACAATTATTCAGCCCGGAACACCCACAGAGGAAAAGACATTAGTTGGTTCATTGTATATCTGGCCTGACGATACCTATGATTTTGACACCAAATCATGGTCTGAGCCTTCATCTGATCAGGTGGTTTTGCAGTGGGTAAACTGTGCCTACTTACAGAAAATGCAAATCAAATCAAGGGCAGAACAGATTAAGGAATCTCACGGATTGCCAGAATATTACGATGTTGTATTAGCATTCCTCAAGGCGGAATATATTTAAAAATGGGCTTAACAAATCACATAAAGCGAAATAAGAAGAAGTATGGGCTATTATGGATAATCAGCATAATACTGACCCTTTACTTTAATCAGCCGGTTTACAGACCTTATGCCACTATCTCTGGATGCACCTCTATCACATCAAGCGGAGAATACTACTTGGATTCGGATATAATAAACTCAACATCAATGTATTGTATCAATATAACCGCAAATAATGTGGTATTGGATTGTCAAAATCACAAAGTGGATGGAGATGACTCTGCAATATATGGGATTTATGTTAACAGGGCATCCCGACAGAATACGAATATAACAATCAGGAACTGTATAGTTACGGATTGGGCTGCCGCCGGTATCTTTTTCCAAAATGCTTCTAATAATACTGTACAGAACACCACCGCAAAATCAAATTCCCGTGGTATAAGGTTCTGGTATTCGGAATCAAATATGGTTAGAGATGTAAGAAGCAATGAAAACTATATTGGTATTGAAATTCGCAAGGTTAATTTTAGTTCTTTTGAGAACATAACTCTAAAAGATAACTCCAACGATGGGGTTGGTGGTGGCGATTACTGCAATAACAACACTTTCAGAAATATCAATGCCATTGGCAATTCATATTATGGTTTCGTCTTTACGCACTCTTCACATAATAAATTTAAAAACATTATTTCCAGTAATAATAAGAGGGGTTTTGAATTATATGACTGCTCGGATTTCGTATTGGATAATGTTACTGCCAGTGGGAATTCAGAGAGGGGAATTTACCTGTCGTCTTCAGGTTCAAACACAATAGCAAACTCTACAATTCAAAACAATGCTCAATATGGTATTTACATTTCCTCAGCCAATTCAAATAAAATCTATAATAATCTCTTTAACAACACCGTGAATTTTTACATTTCTGGGACAGGCACAAACTATTGGAACACTTCCCGACAAACGGGTAGCAGAATCTACTCGCTGGGAACGGAGATAGGTGGGAACTACTGGACAAATTCTACAGGAAATGGTTATTCAGATATATGTAATGATACTGATAGAGATGGGTTCTGTGATGATCCTTATACCTTAGCAAGTAATAATGTTGATTATTTGCCTTTGAGTGATGAGTATCAGAGTAGCAGTGTTGAATTATGGAATGGTAGTGAGTATGTAAGCCTGCCTGCGTATATGAAATTTATATGCTCCTACATTGAATCCGATTGCGAACCCTATTACCAGAACTCAACCCAAGCAGTCCTGAAGGCAAGCCTGATTTCCGAAAGAATTAAAAACCTCAAACTAAAATTACCCCATGATAAATCAATAATTTTCGACGGCGAAGATGATTATATAAAAATCCCGGATTCTGGCAATTTAGTATTTTCTGATGAATTAACCATAACTGCGTGGATTAAGCCTTATTTATGTAAGGATATAGATGATAAAGCAGGCAATATAATCGGTAGAATGAATAATGAATTCAGATTCAGGCTGAATACTGATTGCCAATTCTGGTTTTTAATTGCCAACCAGAGCAACTCCGAATACCACACCTTCCCAACAAAAGCAAACCTTTCAGAATGGCAACATGTTGCAATTACATTTGATAATGGCTTAACCAAATTATATAAAAACGGCGAATATGTTGAGAATTTCACATTCAACATCACTTCCATAAAGAATTCTGCTACCCCTGTTTATATCGGCTCTTATAACGAAACGGCGGGGTTCTTCAATGGTGAAATGGACGATATTAGATTATATAAAAGGGTTCTAACTCAGTATGAAATCAAAAACATTTACCTCAACGGGACAATCAGTTTCTACAAATTAAGGCTTGCTTTACCGTTCTATGGGGATGTTATTAATGGGACTGCAATAGACCAATCTGGGTGGAATAATAATGGGAATATTACAGGGCATGCCCTGGAGTTTGATGGGGAGAATGATTATGTAGAAGTTCCTGATGATAGCAGTTTGGACATTACTGATGCAATCACTATTTCGGCATGGATATATTTGCCTAATGTGGTAGGGGATAAAGACATTTTACAAAAGGCAGACGATGTTTATGAACCTTACCGCTTTTATACTCATAACGATAGATTAATCTTTCAATTATCTCAAAACAGCACTGTTAGAGAATTTGCCTGTACCTCTTACGGTGTTTTATCAACGGGTTGGCAACACATAGCAGTAACTTATGATAAAACGGAAGTAAAGTTTTATGTTAATAGTGTTGAAAAACCAAACGTAGGAGATACCCCAACATATTCTCTGCGGACAACAATAGGAGATTTATATATTGGTATACGCAAAGCAGGTTGGAGCAATCCATTTAACGGCACAATAGACGATGTGAGAATTTACAACAGGTCTCTAAATGCCGAAGAAATAGCAAAACTTTACAACCACACCTATTACAATGAAACTGGTTTGGTTCTACATCTTAAATTCGATGAAGGGTCTGGAAATACTGCCTATGATTCATCAGACCAAGAAAATAACGGGACTGTAAATGGTGCTACCTGGGTATTCGAGGACAGAAGGTTTAATAATTCAATATTCTCAACCCCTCCTTCAGGATATACTCTGTTCTGCAATGAGGTTAATACGGCGCTGGAATTTGACGGGGTTGACGATTATGTAAATATACCATCAGTTACATTAAACAAGGACAGTGCTACAATGTCATTCTGGTTTAAGGCATCTGCAGATTTTTCATCAGGGTACGCCAATAGAGCATTACTGGTTGGAGAGAACAAATATCAGAGGGCTATCTATCTGAGGGATATTGATGGAGTGGGGAATTACAAGATTGATGGGGAAACAGACACAAACGGGGAATTTTTTGCTAATACAGGTGAAATAATAAACAGGAGCGTCTGGAATAATGTGGTGGTAACCTTCAGCAATGGGGTGGCGACTACTTATCTGAACGGAGTTTCTGCTGATACCAGAAACATCAACGATAATTTAACATTTCAGTATATCGGCGGGGCTGAAGATGTCTGGCTTAACGGCACAATAGACGAAATCAGAATATATAACAGAGCCTTAACATCACAGGAAATCTCAAGTTTATACAATAACACCTATGCCAACTCTACAGGTCTGGTATTATATCTGAAATTCAATGAACTGGAAGGCAATACAGCCATAGACTCCTCCACATACGGAAACAACGGGACTATATATGGTGCAGAATACACAACCTCAACACCTTTCGATGAAATAGAATATGCAACGAAATTAAACTCAACTTATACAAACATCACAAAGATTTACCCGTCTGAAACCCTTTATGTCAGATGCTATATGAATGTTACGAGACCAAATTACCTCTGGCCGGTTAAGATTTACGGCAAAGTAGAATAGGACTGATAACTCAATACCGATGACTCAAGACTGTGAACTGAAGGCAGAATTAAAATGTGGACTCAGATTAAATTAGGTAAAGAGAAGAAATTTACCTGCTATGGATGGAATGGGGAGGAATGGAAGGAATATGAGATGATAGAGATGAAACTCCATCAATCAATCTCAAACCCTTCCCAATTAGAATTAACTATCATCGGGGCATTAGATGATGAAGATGATGATATTCTGAAGAAAGACGGCAAGATTGCCATCTGCATAGGAACTGCCCTGATTGACAAATTCGACATAGATACGGCAGAAAAGACCACAGATTACAAAAGGAAAATTATTGGCTATTCTGCCTCAGGTTCTAAAGGGCTGAGGAAATTATTAAGGGAAACCGTTGGAGAAAAATCTTATACCGATGCAACCGTTTCAGACGTAATAAGTTATATTGCCGATTCAAATAACATTTTAGAAATAGACAGTAATGATAACGGAGGGAGTGATAAAATCAATATAAGTTTCAGATACGATAAAAGAGTTAATGCTTTGAGCAAGTTATGCGAGAAGACAGGGAAGGAGTGGTGGATTTCCTACGACGGCATAATGTATTTACCTCCCAACGAGGGTGAAGACACTTTACATATTGCAGACTATAAGCCGGATTCAACAAGAGCCAATAATTCCCAGTATACCTTTTATATAACGGGATATAATACAAACGCATATTACTCGGGTAATAAGGATACCAATATAGATAAAGTCAACCACGTCAGGATAATCGGCTATGGCGGGATGGGGACTTCCACACTGGAGGTGGAACACTTTAACGCCACCACAATCACATCATATCTTGCAAATGCTCTGGATACATATCTGGATGAAGACATTTCCGATACTGATACAACAATTACCGTAAAGGACGCCTCAGTATTGCCTTCTTCTGGCAGGGTAAGAATTGATAATGAATATATAGATTATACGGGGAAATCGGGCAATGACCTGACAGGGTGTACGAGAGGTGCAGCAGGTTCAACCGCATCAGTCCATTCAGAGGGTGCTGAAGTCCTTAACTATGGGACTGACGGGACTGATATCCAGATTACGGTTGAAGACGCTTCAGGGTTTGTAAACTCTGCAAATTCAAAAATAAGAGTCGGCTCCGAGGTATTTAAATATTCTTCAATTTTGGGCAATACCCTCACTGGCTGTTCAAGAGGGCAGACTGATGAAGACGGCAATACAACAGTCCCATATTCCCACTCAAAAGGAACCAAGGTTTATCAGTATTACAGAAATGATACATCAACATGGTATACAAGGACTTCCCCTCAATCAGGCTCGGACATCTCAAACGATGGCATCCATTCAAAGACATACTCCGACGAGGAATCAATATACAGGGATGAGCTGGATAAAAAAGCGGTATATCTTTTAGAGAATTACAACACTGTCCGGAATATAAGCATTAAGGTTGCTGACCCATTTGAGGTATTTGATGAACAGGGAATTTTGCTTGGCGACAGGGTTAAGATAATTGATGCAAATTCGGGACTGAATTCGGAATTCAGAATTATTGAGATTACCCATAGATATAAATACGGGTTAATAGAATCTGAACTGGTTTTAAGCCATAAAAGGACTGTATATTCCTTGGGTTTGAAAGAAGGGACTACCTATGATTATACAAGACCTACCAAATCACTGGAGCAGAAGATTGACAGGTGGAGTGATGATGATGGGTCTAATCTGACTATTAATCCAAGCGGGGAAATTGAGTTAAGAACCACTAAAGATATTGAAATATATAGTGATGCGACTATTGATTTGCATGCCGAAGAAGAGGTTAGAATATATTGCGATGAAGCTCTTTTCTGGGCGTCGAGCGTGTCGATTTGTGATATTACAATTCACGAGAACGATCCTGTGTGGTGGGGGGCGATGGAAGCGAATCATAATTTACTAATCAAAGCCAAAGGTGACATCAAGTTATATAGCAGCACCGATGATGATATTATTTTAGTTGCAGATTATGTTGCATTAGAGGACGGCACTCGATTAGCAATATATAATTCAGATAATTCGAGGTATATAGAAATCGGCCATACTGGAACACCCTCCCATACATATATTTCTGTGCCTGTCGGGTATCTCAATATAGATGTTGCGGATGATATTAATATATCAACCGGCGATGATGTAGAGATTGAAATAGGGAGCAGTGCGGACTATTACTTCGCTGTTCTCTCATCCAGCACGGCCTTTAAAGTATATGGAGACACTACCGCCAGATTCTATGACGACCTGCGCGTTGATGATAATTTAGATGTTGGTCAGGATTTGGATGTGGGGTGGGATTTATATGTTGATATGGATGGCACCATTGACGGAGACCTTACCGTTACCGGACATTTAACCAAAGGTTCCGGTTCATTTAGAATAGATCATCCGTTAGACCCCAAAAATAAAATTCTAAACCATTCTTTCGTCGAAGCACCAGAATACCTGAATATCTACAGAGGGAAAGCCTATTGTAATAAAGAAGCGGAGGTAAAATTACCTGATTATTTCTGGGCTTTGAATAAGGACATTACATTGCAGGTAACTCCAATTAACACCTTCACTCTGGCAACATACAGGGTTGATTTAAAAAGGAAGAAAATCTATATATTAACGGAAAAGCCCTGTGAGGTTAGTTATGTGATTTACGGTATCAGGAAAGATAGATATGCTTTGGCAAATCCTTTAAGGGTCGAAGAGAAAAAGGAGAGACCGGGTTATATACACCCGGATGTATTCGAGGATGGTGATAAGGTCGGGAAATACCGTCCTGCCAAACTCGCAAAGAAATTATTGGAAAAGAAATTAAGGAGGGAAAAGTATCTAAAAGCGGATCTTAAAGCAGAAGAAAAGATTAAGAGGGCGAGAGGAAAGTCTGAAAATGAAAAAGATTGAAAAGGTTTTAAAGGATAAGAAGGATGAACTGCTTGATAAGGCAAATACTGTTGGCGTCGGGATAGGTTATGTTGTCAAGAACGGGAAGGAGACCGGGGAAGTTGGACTGGTTGCCATGGTTGAGAAGAAGTTGCCAGAATCTGAATTAGAACCACAGGATATTCACCCCAAAATCGTCAATGGGGTCAGAATTGATGTTCAGGAGGTGGGGAAGATTAAGGCATTATACTGCTGTATGAACCCTTTAAAATCCATACTGAGGCGAAGAAGGCAAAACAAAGAGCAAAGTAAATCGAGGACAGATAAAATCAGACCCGTCTGCCCGGGAATTTCCGTAGGCAATAAAATGATTACCGCAGGCACTTTAGGCATTCTGGTAAAATACAAAAAGGATTTCTCCGGATCTAAAAAAATAAAGGACTATAAAAACGATGTAATCTGCGATGATATAAAAAGGCACGATAAAGTAATGATTTTAAGCAATGCCCATGTCCTGTGTGATAACTGCTTCGGGGACTTTTCGGAGCAAAGAAGTCTGGACATACACCAGCCGGGACCCTATGACAGGAAGCCTTCCAAAGACACATATATCGGGAAACTGCACAGGTATGTGAAACTTGAAAAGGATTATCCCGCCTTCGGGGACAGGGCGCTGGCAATCTTGGATGATTCCATACCCTATAGTCCCGAAATATTCGGCTATGGGGCAAGAGTGAGTAAATTCTCAAAGCCCGAACTGGGCAAAAAAATTACAAAGATAGGCAGGACTACAGGAATAACAACTGGTAAGATTATTATGATTAATGCCTCTGTGAAAGTTGACTATGGCGGGGTAACTGTTTTGCATAAGGAGGTATTTATCTCAAATGCGAAATCTGCTGGAGGGGATTCTGGCTCAGTTTCAGTCTATGACGATAATACATCACCAGGAATTTTATTCGCCGGCTCGCCTTCAACTTCAGTATATACGGACATAAGGCACTGCGAGAATATCTGGGGCATTGAGCCGATAGGAGGGGAGGCAAAGAAGGAATACTTTTTTCGTATCATTCTTGAAAGGGTTGATGAGGATTATTATAAAATTAATGTCAATGTTTATGACACTTCTGAAAAGCCTGTTAAGGATGCTGAAGTCTCTCTGGACGGGCTAAAGTGCAAAACGGATTCAGACGGATATTGTAAATTCAAAGTCAAGGAGGGCGAGTATGAGTTAAAGGTTACGAAGGAGGGATATAAGGAATACAGGGAAATAATCAAAATTGGAAAGGATTAAAATGTTTAACTCAAACGCACCAATGGGGATGCCTGAAGGGTCTGTAAGGGCAATACTTTCCCTGATATTTGCGGCAATGGTTATAATGGGGTATTATTTGGGCTATGATATTGAACCTTTATTACCCATTGCGACATTTATAATTGGATATTACTTTGGATATAGAGGCAAAACCTAGAGGAAATCAAAAATGGGAAAGATAAAAGGGCAACCACACCACAGGTTGTCGCTGGATATTCTGCCCGTAAATGTTCAGAGGGAAATTATACTGAAGAAAGAGCAGGGTTGGAGTTACAGGGAACTGGTTGAGTGGCTTGAGGAGGTCGAAGGGTTTAAATTCAGCGTAACTGCCGTGAGGAAGTGGTATCTTAGAAGGAAAGAGACTATTGCGGGAATGGTCTACGGCTCTCCGGAATTCAAGAACAGGGTGGCACAGACCTATGCGGGCATTCTCCTCAATGCGAAAAAGGTTACGGACATTCTGCTGAAAACAATTACGAACATCTATGAAAGGGACAGAGCCAGATTAAAGCAGGTAAAGGATTTAAACCATACTGCCCTTACATTCCTTGAATATTTTAAGGAGATAAAGCAGATGCTAAAGGATTCCTCGGGGGTTGAGGAACTGGATGTGGATATAGGGAAAGCCATTCAAAACCTCAGGGCAGATGGATACATAAAATCCGTAAGGGAAGTTAAGGATGAAGATGAAGAAGAGGGTTAATCGGGAACGCACTGAGTTAAAATGAAATCTCTAACCACCATGGTCGTAAAGCGGTATGCGGGAGGAAGGGGCAAAGACAAATACAGGTATTATATGCGGGAAGCCTACTGCCCGAAATGCAAAGACTTCTATGCCGTGCCATTTGAGGAAAACTTCCACAGGTGCATAAACTGCAAAACAAAAATGCGCTACAGGCTGAAAGAAATAGACAGACCCAACTACGAAGAACACTACGCTCCTGAAAGGCTCTTCAAAAGGGACAAAAGGGTTAAAGACGTTGGCAGGAAACCAAAGAAATACCACGATTAATAGTTCTGCCTTCAGTCCTGCGTAATCTGTCTTCGCCGTCTTTTTTTTTCTTCGCCTTTTATCTGCCTTCGCTTCAGTTTAGAGAGAGGAGGATTTATCTGTTTTCCTCCTCCCCCAAAACCCAACCTCAATTTCTTTCTCTCGCCCCTATTAATAATTATTTCAAACCCTTTAAATATTATTACTCTTTAGAAACCTTTAAAGTCCTTATTCCCTAAAAAATTCAAAAATTCCATTGATTTTAAGGCTATACCAATTAGCCTTAAATAAAAAGTTAAACTCTGACTTTAATCCTAAACCTTAATACCTTTAATTCTCCTTAAGGATATTTAATTTTACAGAATTTTAATCTCATTTACCCTATACCAGATAATCAAAATTTTCAAAGGAAATAAAGAATTCAATGCATGGTATCTGTTTAAATCCTTTCTTACTTTATTTCTTTTTTTATAAAGTATAGTTTGGGTGGGTGGGCGTTGGGATTACTAAGAGTAATAATCCTTAATAATCCTTAATAATCCTTAATATGCTTAATATATTTCAATCCAAATAATTCCTTTAAATCCCATCCTCCTTTAACCCTTCTAATCCTGATAGACCTTTCAGAAAGATTATCCCATTTAATGCTTTTCCTTTCTGATTTAATGATTAAATCCTTTAAATCTTTGGCTCTGATTGCATAGGTAATATAGTTAAGCCTTTTAGACCTGTTGCAGATCAGGAAATATGAACGAACTGTCTGAATCCTTACGAATCTTGAATGTGCAGAGATTACAAAATTTCCAGACTCTTCAGCCCTAACTAAACTTTCCAATTGGTGATCCCTTATGAATCTGAATTCAAAGGAGTTTGGGTTCTTTGTGCTTTTTAATTCCAGTAAATATATTAAACCCTTTGAGATTGCCACGAAATCGCAGGGGTTTTTGATTGCGTAAATTTTCTCTGAAACAGAACGCATTGTTTTAGTATCAAAAAGCCTGAACCAGAAGAAGTCTTTACTCGCATTGGATAATTTTGCAAGTTCATTCCTTATCTCGGATTCAAAGTAATTTAAAGACATTTTAGGGTCTGGAGGATTCAATGATTTCAAGAATTTTAAAATCTGCTCTAACCTGCTTGGGGATGGAATGGTCTAAATTGTATTTTAACTGGCAGTCTCTGCAAATTCTTACAAGCCCTGCCTTCTTTATCAGGATATTATAGTCCTTGCAGTATTTATCAATTAATTCCCTAATCTCTGGATGATCCTCTAATATAAATGTAACATCCCTTCGTTCTGAGGTTAATACCTTAATATTCTTATTGCACAGGGCACATTTATATCTGTAGATCTGATACATTTTTCTGTTTTTATTTTATAAAACAGCATCTTTAATCAAATTGCCCAGTTCCCCCTTTGTATCCTTAGTAAGTTTATTAAGTTCTGCATTTATAAAATACTCTGTCTTCTTCAGCGCCGTTTTATAGCCAAGATTATAAATTTCGTCTAAATTGTTCTTTGGCTTTTTTAACCTCTTTAATTCCTTTCTAATCTCTTTAAGGGTTCTATAGTTTAACTGGATTAACCCTTTCAATCTTTCTATCTCTTCAACCGACAAACTTTCCATATTTATAATTATCTGTTCTGTCATTTTAAATTTGAGAATATCAATAAGGTATATAAGGCAAAGATTAAAATGGAGATTAATAGCAGTCTTGTGTAGTATTTTGCCTTTTCCAGAGAGTATTCCCTTTGCTCCTCCAGACAATCCTTAAGGTTTGCAACTACTGTCTCCTTCAGTTCCAGTTCTGACTTATCAATTCCTTTTGCCAGTTCATCTATATCAACCCCTACCGGCAATGATTTAATGCTGAGGCATTTATAGGCGTAATACAGGGTGATCAGAATCAAAAAGCATATATAAGGAGCATACTGGTTTGACGTGTTAAATAAGTTAATTAAAGTATAGAGATTGATTGCTGTTAATATAATACATGAATTTGTTATCTTACTATGGCTTTCCCTTGTCTCATTATATTGCCTTTCAATCTCTTTTGATAATATGTCCAGCTTCTTTATTCTGTTATGTTCTGACATTTTAATCCCTCCTGAAATTTGAAATTTCCAGTATCTTCTCTAATCTATTCTTGGATTCATTGAATTTAAGGTATTCGAAATTATGCTGAATGTTTGTCAGGGTTGTCTGAGTTATTAAGGGTTTTAATCTTGGAATTATTATGTTTTTGCAGTAATCTTTTGAGATTTCTATGCCTATACAGTTTCTGTTTAATTCCAGACATGCTTGCATTGTTGTTCCTGAGCCTAAAAACGGATCTAATACCCGCTCGCCCTCGTTTGTGCTTACCAAGATGAATTTTCTGATGAGGTCTTCAGGTTTTTCTGTTGGATGTTCTGTTTTACCATAAATAGATTTATTGGATGTTAGCATATAATTAAACATTTCTGTTTGATCAAGGAAATTTTTTAATTTGCAATTCCCTTTACTTCCAACCCAAATAAATTCCGATGCAGAAAGCCAATTAACTTTTCTGAATGAGGGGGTGGGGTTGGTTTTAAGCCATGTAAAGATTGTTTTGCTTTTAATTCCGTATTTTGGTGCAAGAATTAGATCAAAATACCCTGTTTTTAGTTTGTCGAAAAAGATATAAACCCACCCTTTTTGCTTAAGAATTCTAACACATTCTTTGAACCAGCTTTCCGTGAATTCAAAGTATTCTCCTTCATCTTTGAAAATATCCCATTTTCCAAAATCTAACCTAATGTCCATGTCTCTCTTCCAAGATTTTGAAGAAAGTGATTTCCTGCTAATTTTTTTGCCTTCCTGTGAGATACCATAGGGTGGATCAGTCAAAACCAAATCTATGCTTTCTGAAGGCAGATGCTTAAGAATTTTTAATGCATCGCCCTGAATTAAAGTAAGCCTGACCATCTTCTACTCCTTAAATTCCTCTTATCAACTTCCCTGATATAGTCTTCCCACTCATCAAGATTTTCCTTGAGAGCCTTCCTTATATCGTCGGCTGTAATTTTATTAATTCTTCGCATCAGTTCCCCGGGCAAATGTGATATAGTCACACGAATAAGTTCAGTCTTTGCCACTATATTACACCCCATGCATATTTCCTAAAGACTTCTGAAGCCTCTTTATCCTTACCTTCTCGTTTTAGTTTGAAATATATATCATATTTATCGTCTGGCAGGATATAGCACATCATCAAACCCATAAATCTTCCTTCCTTAACTGCCCTGTCCCATTCGCTCTTTTTGATTATCCCGCCACAAATTGCTCCGGATTTAGTCATTTTCTTTTACATAATGCCCTTTTCCATATTTAATCCTAAACCAACTTGGCAGAAAGCCCATCGCTTGTCTATAGGCTTCCCATACTTTATATTGTTCTGTATTTTTTATATCCGGTTTCAATTTACTCATTTTTTTGACACCCCAACTTCCGCCAATCAATCTTCTGTAATAAATCCATGAGAACATCTACTCTCGCCTTATTGAATTCTTCCTCTCTTTCTTTGGCGTTTTCCGATATGCCCTTACAAATTCTCAAAATTGATTCGTATTGTTCTTTGCTTATTGACAGGTAGGATATTTCTATCGGGAACATATCGAATGCTAAATAATAGCATGTTTTTGGAGGGTCATATTCATAATTTTTATCCACCCCGAGTTCAAGTTCTAAATCAGTAGAGGGAGTATCAAGGGTAAATATAAAACAATCGCCATCTTCTTTGAGAGACACTTTGTTAATCAGTTTAACCCGTTCTTTGAAATAGACCTCAAATTCCTCAAATTCCCGTATGAACGAATCCACATCAAACTTCGCAAACTTTTCCAGATTCAGGGGTTTCAATTTACTCATTTTCATTTTCTTTCCACCACTATCCTTAAACTGCCGACATCTAATTCTATTCTGTCTGTATACTCTAAAAGGCTTAACATGCCGTTCTTCTCCAAAGATTCTAACATTCTCTTCTCTGAAAAAGCATACTCCTGTCCCGTTACATCTTTTACAGTTATTTTCAAATTTTCCAGTTCCAGAGGTTTTGCCTTACTCATTTTCCTCTGCCCATTCTATTAAACACTTTAAACTGCAAAAATGCAGAGCATCTATTTCTGGATAGCCATATCTATGTAACGTTAGTTCTGCTTTATCTTCTAATATTCCACACCCATCACATTTGAATCCTGTTTCTATCTTTGTCATCTTTATCACCTCCTGATTATTTTCCACTTCTTAAACTCCTTTTCCCTCTCCTCAAATTCAAACTCTGAAATTATTTCATACTTCATTCCAGTAAGTTCTAAATACCATACAAGGAAATTGCCGAATGGTGCATCTGCAAAAATCAATGCCTTTCTTACGATATTAACCAACTCTGCCAAGTCTGAAATA
>Ga0190361_1000244_pt1 | contig 22868 bp, 20 predicted proteins | sample 48721845_MG_FD_161273 | JGI IMG/M metagenome (GOLD analysis project Ga0190361, IMG submission 161273) | Hydrothermal vent microbial mat bacterial communities from Southern Trench, Guaymas Basin, Mexico - 4872-18-4-5_MG | ecosystem: Environmental > Aquatic > Marine > Hydrothermal vents >... | reverse complement strand
TGTTCCTGGTGAAGAAGCTTCCCAACCGAAAGTTTGAACTGCTAATCTCCAGTAACCAGCGCTTGCAGAATCTTCAGTTACTTGAATGGTAAAGGTTTCGCTCGTGTTCTTTGCAACTTTATAATAACCTGAAACTTGAGTAGCGCTAGAAGTCCAAAGCAAAGCATCGGCTGAAGAAGTTGAACCATCTGATTTCTCGACTAAAACATCAATTGCATAATTAGCTGGAAGCGTACTACCAGTTGAAGTGCTTGAAGTAGACACATAAATGTCATCACCTTCAGCTGTGACAGTGAACTGAATAGTGAAGATTCCTGTTTCAGATCCTGAAGTAGCGTTGTTATCTTGAGCTTGAGCTGTAGCAGAAGTGAGAGAAATCACTGGAGCTACAGTGTAGAAGTAAATAGTGTTTCCATCAGCATCACCACTCCAAGATGCAGTGTTGTAGTTTGCATCGTAAGCATCAGTCACTGTAGCATTATAAACTTGTGCAGACCCTGCACTCACAGAAGTAGTTGCAGGCACTACTCCTTTAACGGTTAAGGTCTTTGTAGTGTCTTTTGCTATTAGCAAGTCTAAATCATTGAAAGTTGTAGTAGTTGATGCAGTTTCTTCATCAAGCAAGGTAGAACCATCGTATAATCTCAGAGCAGAGATGTAAGAAGTTCCAGTAGCATTTACTCTAATGTCATCTACTGTTACATCCAAGTTTTCTACTTCAAGATCAAATTTCAATAATTCAACTTCGGTAGATTCTTGATCGCTGACAATTGCTACTCCAGTTTCTGGAGTGTCGGTATTAATACCAACCTCAACAGAACCGGTAACAGTGCCAGCTAAATCAAAGCTGTGGTTTGAAGCTGCGCTTGGTGCGTATTGGTTAATTCCTGCTCCATCTCTTCCTCTGACTCCGCTAGCAGGGAGTCTCATTGTTAATGAGGATGGAGCTCCAGTTGGGAAGACAGAAACTGCATTGACTTTAATGGTCAAGTTCTTTGTAGTTCCTTTTGGAACTACAACATCTAATCCAGTCAATGCAACTCTATAATATCCTGATTCTGCTTCGTAAACATTATCTGAAGTCACAGCCATTCCCTTGACGGCATTATCACCGTCATAAAGGGAAATGTAGCTGATGTACTTGAATGGATAATAAGTGGCGAAATCAAGATAAATCCTCTTTATCGTAATGTCAGACTGCATGGCCTTCACTTTAATCGCTCCCACTGCTACATTGGATTGACCTGCATAAAGGTCAACTCCAGTTGGAGTTGGAGCCCATTCTGCAGTCAAAATTCCCTCTTCTCCAGTCACTTCTTCTTCCTCTTCTTCTTCCTCTTCCTCCTCTTCTTCTTCTTGTTCTCCAGGTACTCCTTGTAATTCCTCGAGCAAAGCATTTAACTTTGCTCTAGTGGTTTGGCCAACAAAACCGGTCCCTGTGGTTAATCCCCAAGGAGCCAAAACTTCGTCAGCGTATTTCTCCTGGAATTTAATGACTGCTGCTTTGGTCAAAGGACCAAAGTATTCAGTTTCATTTCCAGGAGAACCCCAACCTTCAGTGGCTACTTGGGTTGCAGGATCTCTATTTAATAATGCCTGCAAGCATTTGACATCACTTCCAGTAATCCCGTAATAAAGATTTCTGGTGAAAGTGATGCCAGTGCAAGCTTCAGGCACTTGGGCCAAAACCACTCCTGCTGCCAAGAGTCCTGCTACTGTCAAAGCAATCTTTAATGCTCTCATAATTTATATAGTTTATTGTTTACTGTTTATTGTTTTCCCGACCTTTTGGCTTTGGAGCCTGACGTCTTGGCTCCAAATAGCCTTTTTATTTTTATTCATTTTCATTTTGCAAAATTAACATTACTTTTGTAAAAGCCTTTTCAATTTCACCTTCTTTCAAATCTTTTTTTGCAGATTCTAAAATTTCTTTTTGTTTTTCTGTTAAAGAAGATTTTTCTAAATCCTCAATGATTAATTTTACAATAGCCTGATCAAATACTTGAGGAGAAACTTCAGTTCCCAAATTCTTTTCAACTTTCTTTACTGTCTGAAGGGTAGCAACTCCTTTTTGAAGTTCTTTTTTGGAAACTTCTTTTGATTTTACCAAAACCTTAGCTGCCTGCAAAGCATTTGCTTGAAATTCTTTAATGGCAGGAGCTAATTTTCTAACTTCATTTTTCTGGGCAACTTTAGCCAATTCTTCAGCCCTTCTTTGAGTTAAATCTAGAACAACTTTTGGTTTCTCTTTCTCAGAAACAAAGATTGTCTGAACTCTTTCTGTAAATTTTTTTACCGGATAAAGTAGATCTCCTGGTAAAGCCCTCTGTGAAAATTGAAATACCCCAATTAAAACCAATATCAAAAAGATTCCAGCATAGGCTGGTTTCAAAAATGGAAAAATTTGAGGTTCTTTTCCTAGGATTTCTCTCTTTTTTAAAAAAGCCCAGTTTTTATCTGGCTTAATTTTTCGTAATTGAGAGAGGGCCCTTAAAATTTCCCTTTCTTCCATCATATTAAGATGACGAAAAACCATCAATTTTGTTACACTCTTTTTTTAAGGCCAAAAGAGCTCTGTGGACCAACACTCTGGTGGCAGAAGGAGATTTTTCTAAGATTTCTGAAATTTCTTTAAAAGAAAGACCATCAATGTAACGCAGAATAATAGCTTCTTGATAGTCTTCTTTTAAATTGGAGAGAGCATTTTTTACCAATCTAACTTTTTCATTTAGAATAATTTTTTCTTCCAAGTTAGATCTTGGATCTGGTAAATGAGGCAAGGATTCTAAAGAAGTTTTATTTATTTTTGCTTTTTCTCTGTAAAAATCAGTAACTAAATTTCTGGCAGTTCTGTAAAGAAAGGCTTTTGGGTTTTCAATCTTTGAATTTTGAAATTTTTCCCAGACTCTCAAAAAGGTTTCTGATGTTAAATCTTTAGCTACTTCTATCGAATTTACTTTTATAAAAATAAAACGGAAAATACTATTTACAAATTTGTCGTAAATTTTTGAAAATTGTTTTCTCTTATCCATTTTCAATCTGATAGAAGGTTTCTGGGCCTTGACCTGTCCTTAGGACATGTCCTAAAGAAATTAATTTTAGCAAATCTCTCCTCAAAGTTCTTTTGGAAACTTGAGGGAAAAATTCTTTTAACTGCCAAATTTGGATTTTACCTCTTTCTTTTAAAATTTGCAAAATTTTCTCTTGACGGGAATTTAATGACTCTTGAATGATTTTTTGAAGAATCTCTTCTTTTATCTTTTTGTAATTTTCTCGAATTTCTTCAATTTCTTTAGGAGAAGCCCAATTTTGAGATTTAGCAATTTCTAAAAAAGAATCCAAAATCTCCAAGTCATGAATGACCGGATTTTGAGAAATTTTGTTCTCCAAAATCTTTTCTAGAATCTTAACCGCTACTTCTCTTATCTTGTATCTTAGAGGATCTTTTTTAGGAAATAGAATTGAAATTCTATAAATTTGCTCAGTTAATGAGGTCAGGTATTCTTTGTCCATAGGACATAATATCAATAATTCAGTTCTGGTACAAGTTTAGCATATTGAGTCAAATTCTGCAGTTGCTCTGGAGTTAAAGTCTCTGCTTTTTGAATTGCTTCTTTAATTAACTCTTCTGAAAATGTCAGTTTTTGTCCTATCTTCAACCAATAATCTCCTGTTTTTTTCTGTAAATAATCTTCAATATAAATTTTATGTTCTGGAGTGAAATTCGATCCTTGTCCTTTTTCTTGTAAATATTCTTTTAAGGCTCTTCTTGCCAAATGGGTAATTCCATCTCCGGGTTTTGCAACTTCTTCATAAACTTTAGGTTGGACTTGAGGTTCTATCTTGATTTGAGGGAGCTGTTCTTGAGGTTGCTGAGCTACTTCCTCTGATTTGGGTGTTATTCTCGTTTTCAAATTAGCTAACAATCCTGCCAAATTAATCTGAGTTAGATTTACTCTCTGAGCTAAAAAATAACCCCCAACAAACACCAAAACTACAGCCAGAGCAATTCCTATCCAAATTAATTTTTTTCTTCCCATTTTCAATTTTCTTAAAGTAATTGTTATTGGCCTCATAATTAAATTAAGAGTTAATTTTTTATTCAATTTTAAAAGAGCCTAAAATGAAAAATTTGATTTTTGAGAACCCTCCAAAAAGAGCTATTAGAAAAAATCTAATAAAAGAAAGAAAAAAGGTCAAGAGCTATTTTACGCAGGCTAAACCTTCTTCTTTAATTTTTTGCAAAATTGCTTCGCCAATTCCTTTAACTCTGATCAAATCTTCAACAGAAGTAAAGGGTCTGGCTTCGATAATTCTCTGAGCTATTGTGGGGCCCACTCCATAAATTTTATCTAACTCCTTCAAGGAAGCAGTATTAATATCAATACATTCTTTTTGAGTTTCTGAGGAAGGTTGATAAGTTTGAATTTGAGTTTGTTTTATCTTGATTTTCCCTAAAGTTGAGGTAACTAATTTTTTGGTTTCTGTTTCTCTTACTTTCGCTAAAATTGTGACATCACCAAAAATATTTTCAGAGACAATTTTTAATTTAAAAATTTTTGAAAATGAAGAACCTGAAAAAATATTATTTAAATAATAATTTGAAGATTGCCATCTTTTCTCTTTTTCATTGAAGGTTTGAGACAAAATTTTGTCATCAAATTCAACTGAGATTTTTAGATCGTAACTTTTGTTTTCAAAATTTTCTCCAAAAAATAAAACTTCAAATTCTTTATTGGGAAAAACTTCTTTTGGAAACGAAAGAGAAATTTTTGGTTCTTTCTCAATTTCTGTTTTTGTTTCTATTTCTTTTTTAACTTCTGATTCTTTCTCTGATTCAGACAAAATACTAGTTTCTGCTTCTTTTGCCTTTTCAGAAATTCCATCTTTAGTTTCTTGAATTTGATTTTTCAAATTTGAAATTTCTTTTGAAATTGGAGAAAGATCAATTTTTGAGTTTTCTATTTTTGAATTTAAGTTTTCAATTTCAAGAGAAATTTTGTCTAATTTTTTTAAAATTTCCTCAAACTTTGAAATAGAATCTTTTGAATCAGAGTTTATTAAAGAAGCTTGGAGTAAAGGTAAAAATTTTTGAGCAAAAAAGATTAAAAAAATAAAATTCAAAAGAAAAATTGCTCCCAAAAGAATTTTTTGCTCCATTAGAGATTTGAGAATTTTCTAATTTTCTCTACAGGAATTGCAAAAACTTTTTGATTTTTAATAAAATTCAATCCCAAAAGTTCACCATCAATATTAAAAAGAGGACTTCCCAAAATTCTTTCATCTTCTTGAAAATTGGTTTCTATTTGATCTTTGTCAAAACTTTTAACAATTCCTTCATCAACTAAAATTTCAATTCTTTTTTCTTTTTCAAAATTTGCTACCAAAAAAACTCTCTCTCCTAATTTTAATTTTTCAAGATCTCCAAAACCTGAACTTGAAAAATTTTTCCCTTCAAATTTGATTAAAGCTAAATTATTTTTTAAATCTCTTTTTAAAATCTGAAAATGAACAGGTTTTCCTTCTACCCAAAAAGTAAATTTCCCTCCCCAGGGTACTAAATTTGCCAAAGTTATTGCCAATCCATCTGAAGTTAAAATAAAGCCAGACCCTGAGAGATTTTTTCCTTTATATTGAGTTTTTACAAAAAAAGAACTCTTTTGAACTTTCTCTATTGCCTCTTTCAAAGCTGTATTTTCTTGAATCCTAATTTCTTTTCTTTCTATTTTATAACCTTGGGGAATTTCAATCTTGTACTTTAAAAAAAGTGGCCTTTCTACAAAATAAGGCCACAAAATTTGAGTGGCAAAAATTCCTCCAAAAATTCCAAAAAAGAAAGCCAAAAAAATAACTTTTATCCAACTCATTTTCAAACTTTAATTTTTTCTCTTTTTCTTTTTGAAACTTTTCTGGGAATTTCAAAAACAATCTTCCCTTCTTTGAAATCAACTTTCACTTTATCTCCTTCCTTTATTTCTCCAGCAACAATTTTTAAAGCTAGAGGGTCTAAAACTTCTTTTTGAATTACTCTTTTTAAAGGTCTTGCTCCTAAATTTGGATCAAAACCTCTTTCAGCTAAATACTCTTTTGCAGATTTTGTAACTTCAATTTTAATTTCTCTTTGAAGCATTCTCTTTTTTACTTTCTCCAATTCTAAATTAACAATCTTTCTGATGTCTTCTTTGGAAAGATAATTGAAAATTATAATCTCGTCGATTCTGTTTAGAAATTCTGGTCTAAATTTCTCTTTTAAAGCCTCCATCACTTTTTCTCTTATAGCTTTCATTTTTGCTTTCTTTTCTTCAGAGGCTACAAAACCCAAAGGAGCTTCTTTTGCAATGACATCAGTTCCCACATTCGAAGTCATAATCAAAATTGCATTTTTGAAAGAAGCGACTCTTCCCTTTGCATCAGTTAACCTTCCGTCTTCTAAAATTTGCAATAGAATGTTAAAAACTCTTGGATGGGCTTTTTCAATTTCATCTAGTAAAACAACTGAATATGGTCTTCTCCTAATTTTTTCAGTGAGTTGTCCTCCCTCTTCGTATCCTACGTATCCTGGAGGAGAACCTATCATTTTGGCTACCGAATGCTCTTCCATGTACTCTGACATATCCAGTCTTATCATTGCGTTTTCATCATTGAACAAAAATTCAGCTAGAGCTTTTGCAGTTTCAGTTTTTCCAACTCCCGTAGGTCCTAAGAACAAAAAAGAACCCAAAGGTCTTTTCTCTTCTGAAATTCCAGCTCTTGCTCTTCTAATAGCGTTAGCTATTGCCTTGATTGCTTCATCTTGATCGACAATTCTCTTGTGAAGTTCCTCTTCCATTCTCTCTAATTTTTTTGCTTCTTCTTCTAAAAGTTTTGTCACTGGAATTCCTGTCCATCTTGAAACGATTTTGGCAACATCTTCAGGAGTAACTTCTCCTCTAATTAAAGGTCTTCCTTTTTGAATTCTTGTCAATTTCTTTTCTGTCTCTCTAAGTTCTTTCTCAAGTTGAGGAATTTTTCCGTATTTTATTTCAGCAACTTTTTGTAAGTTTCCTCTTGAAAGCTCTCTATCTGCCTCAATTTTGAGTTTTTCAATTTCTTTCTTTAAGGTTTTGATCTTCAAAATCAATTCTTTTTCAGTGTTAATTCGAGCAGATAACTCTTTCTCTTTTTCTTTGAGTTCAGAAAGTTTTTTTAAAATTTCTCTTTCTTTTTTTCTTTTTCTCTTTTCTTTCCTAATGGCTTCCAATTCAATTTCAAGTTTTCTTATCTCTTCTCTCAGATTTGATAAATCTTCAGGTTCAGATTCCATTTCTAATCTCAGAGAAGACATTGCTTCATCCATCAAATCAACGGCTTTATCTGGTAAAAATCTATCTGTGATGTATCTTGCTGCCAATTGAGCGCAAGCTACTAAAGCATCATCTGTAATTTTCACTCCATGGTGCAATTCGTACTTTTCTTTAATCCCCCTTAAGATAGCGATTGTATCCTCAATTGAGGGTTCTGAAATAAAAACCGGTTGAAACCTTCTTTCCAAAGCTGGATCTCTTTCAATGTATTTTTGATATTCCTTTAAAGTTGTAGCTCCAATACATCTCAACTCTCCCCTTGCTAAAGCAGGTTTCAATAGATTGGAAGCATCGACTGCACCTTCAGCAGCTCCTGCTCCAACAAGAGTGTGGAGTTCGTCAATAAAAAGTAAGTATTTGCCCCCGGCTTTTTTAATTTCCCTTAGTAAAGCTTTTACTCTTTCTTCAAACTCTCCCCTGTATTTTGTTCCCGCAATCAAAGCTCCCAAATCCAAAGCAACCAATTCTTTTCCTTTCAAGCTTTCTGGAACTTCTCCCCTGACAATTTTTTGAGCTAATCCCTCAACAATAGCAGTTTTCCCAACCCCAGCTTCTCCAATCAAGACAGGATTATTCTTTTTTCTTCTTGACAAAATTTCCATTACCCTTTTTATCTCAGCTTCCCTTCCTATTACAGGGTCTAATTTTCCTTGTCTGGCTAAAGTTGTCAGATTGACTGCATACTTTTCAATTACCTGGAATTTACTTTCAGGATTAGGATCTGTAATCCTTTGTCCCCCTCTAACTTTTTTGAGTTCTTCCAAAAAGGTTTCATAACTTAGAACTCCAAATTCAAGAGAAGCTACAGCTCCTTCTTGCAAGAAAGAAGCTTCTTCTAAAATTTCTTTTGCTTTTGTATCAACTGCCAAAAGAGCTAAAAATAAATGTTCGACTGAGATGTATTCATCTCCCATCTTTCTCATTTCTTGCCTTGCTCTATCTAAAACTTTGGCCAGATCCTGAGTTAAATAATATTGACCAAAACTTTGAGGAGTAATAATAGCTGGAATTTGAGCGATTGCTCTTCTTGTTTTCTTTTTTAAATTTTCAATATCAACCCCTAATCTTTCTAAAACAGTCATCACAATGCTTCCTTCTTGCTCTAACAACGCCAACAATAAATGGAGGCAATCTACTTGTTGCTGACCCCTTTGTCTAGCAATATCTTGAGCAGCTAAAATTGCACTTTGTGCTTTATGGGTAAATTGACCTCCGTTCATAGTTTAAATTTTATTAAAACTTTTTTGAAAATCAAATTATTGAGGATATTCTCCCAAAACAGCTTCTAAAGTTATTTCCTTGCTTTCTCTTAAAATTTTGAGAGATACTTTGTCTCCGGGTTGATATTTTGTGATGATCTTTGCCAAAGGGTTATTTGAAGTAATTTTCTCTCCATTAAATTCTAAAATTATATCACCCTCTTTCAAACCTGCTTTTTCTGCTGCAGATCCCGGAAAAATAGCTGGTTCTCCTTTTGGTCCTTTTATAATCCAAGCTCCATAGTTTACAGGAAGATTGTTTTCTTTTTGAATTTGATCTGTAACGATTACGTATCTTACACCCAAAAAGGGAAAGGCAATTTTTCCGTATTTTTTGATTTGCTCAAGATCCTTTTTGGCATAATTTATTGGAATAGCAAAACCAATGTTTTCAGCTCCTTTAGCCATGGCAAAATTAATTCCGATAACTTCACCTCTTAAATTCAAAAGAGGACCTCCAGAATTTCCGGGATTGATTGCAGCATCAGTTTGAATAACGTCGTATAATGTTTCAACAACACCTCCACCAGAAGCGGTTACTTTTCTTCCAAGCCCTGAAACTACTCCAACAGAAACTGTATTTCTGAATTCTCCTAAAGCATTACCGATAGCAATTACAGTCTGGCCAATCTCGATTTTGTCTGAATCTCCGAGTTTCAAAAAAGGAAAATTGTTCCCTTCGATTTTTAAAAAAGCTAAATCTCTAATTTTATCTTCTGCCAGAATTTTTGCAGGATATTTTTTTCCATCGTTAGTTAAAACAGTATATTCTGCCTTTTCATCAGAAACTACATGAGCATTAGTAATTAAAATTCCATCTTCTGAAACAAAAAAGGCGGTTCCACCCCCAATTTCCATTTTTTGGTATCCTTCTTGTTTCCATTGAGGAATTTTAAATTCGAAAGGAATTCCGAAAAATTCTTCAAATCCTTTGAAAGGTTCTTCATAATAGAGTTTCAATTTGGGAATGTCTTTTGTAATGATTACAGAAACTACAGCCTGAGAAGCTTCTTTTACAACTTTAACTATTGTTTCTTCTTGTGAAGTTTGGGGAATATATTGAGGAGTTTTCTCAATAATCTTTTCTCTTTCAATTATTTTTTCTTTTCTTTCTGGAATTTGAATTTTAAATTTGGACAAAATCTGATTAATTTGATCTGAATAATAAATTTCTGCAAAAATTCCTCCAAAGAATGCTATCACCAAAAAAACCAAAAATAAAAGAACAGGAAAGGACTTTTTCCTCCAGAAGGACGGAGCCTTGAGTTTTAGATATTCTAACTTAAAGCTATCTTTCTCTTTCTCCATCATTTTTGATTTTAAGTTATTTTTGGAATTTTTCAACGAATCAAATCTATATTCAAAAAGTTTCTTCTTTACAGGACCGAAAAAAAACATATAAAGGCCAGCTAAGAGATATTTTCCATAAGTTCTTATTCTCCCGTCCACCTCAAACCTTCTTGGAGAAGTTAAAACAGGTTCAATATTAATAAAACCAAATTTTGAAATTTTAGAAGCTCTTTTTGCCAAGTCATGATCTTCTCCTATTAAAACTTTTTCATCAAATCCTCCTACTTTCTCAAAAATTTCTTTTCGAACAATTACAATATTGGTAGCAAAAGCAAAAAATTTTTGAAAAATTCTAACAAAATTGTTGTAAAAGAAATAACAGATTTTATCTATAAAATTGCCGGCAGGATAGATAGGAACAGAAGCTACTCCCAAATTTCTTCTTTCAAATTCTGAAACTATTTTTTGGAAAAAATCTTTGGGCAAATAAATATTATCAGCATCCATGAAAACTAAAATTTCACCCTTAGCTACTTTTGCTCCTTCATTCCTTCCTTTAGCTGGCAATCCCCCTTCAATGACTTTGCAACCAAAATTCTTTGCAATTTCTCTCGTTCTATCGGTAGAATTTGCATCGGCAACAATGATTTCATAGTCTGAAAAATTTTGCTTTTTGATCTGGGCTAACAAAAGAGGTAAATATTTTTCTTCATTTTTTGTCGGAATAACAACTGAAATTTTCATCTATTTTTTACGATCGTAGAAAACAAGTGATTAAGGTTCAACTTTTTCAATGAGGAATATTTTCACATATTTTTCTAAATCATTTTTTTGAACAAAAAGCTGAGTTTTTTCCAAAACTTCAAATGGAGAAATCCAAATACTTTTTTGGAAAAAGACAAACCCTAAACTTTTAAGAATTTCTCTTAAAAAATCCCTTAACTTTCTTTTCCTTTCTGGAATATCAAAAACCACCATGATTAATTTCCCATCTTTTCTTTTTTTCTTTTGATATTTTTTCAAAGCCACCTTTAAAATCTTTTTAAAACCTTTCTTTGTAATAATAAATCCTCCTTTGGGATCCAAAGATTTTACTTTAATGTATCCATTTCGTTTTAATCGATAGATAAATTTACTAAAATTTGTTTTTGCTCTTCTCTTTTCATAAATTCTTCGAATTGAAAAACTATAAGGAACGAACACTTCTTTAAAAGAACTCAAACCAAGAAAATACAAAATATCCTTTGTTTTTTGAGAAAGAGAAAAAAGTTTCCATAAAAATTCATCCGTAATTTTTAGCTTCATAAAAAATTATATAAAAAAGTTCGCATTCTCTCAATTTTTACGATCGTAAAAATTAGGGGAAATAATGTTTAGCTTCTTGCCAGATTTTATCATCGCCTTTTTCTTTTAACCAGTACCACCATTCATCTCCCCAAAAATAGAATGTATCAAGACCTGTTTTTTTGGCAAATTCTACATTCTTTTTAAATTGTTCAAAATTCATTGTAATTTTTTGTTCTTCTAACGGGCAATTGTAAATTAAAGATTTGCACCAAGGCTCAGCTTGCAATTCTCCAACTATCACTTTTTTTCTAAACAAGAAATGAACAATTTTCGCCTTTCTCCAATAATAAATAGGTGGAAAGGGATAAGAAATATATTTTTTTATTTCTTTAAAATAAACTTTTCTATGCAAAGTGGAGCTGATTATATCTCCAAATTTCGCAGCTGTCCACCAAAAAGAAAATTCTCCAGAGTCTGCAAAAATAATAGGCCTTTTATCTAAAGATTTTACTAATTCGAATTCTTTTTTTACAAATTTTTTTGTAATTTTTGGACATTCTCCAAAAGGGAAAAATGGTTCATTTTCTATTTGCCAAGCCCAAATTGATTCTTTTTTTCTATAGCGCTCAATAACAATTTTTAAATATTCTAGAACTTCTTTTTCTCTTTCCCTATCACTTAGGTTTTGAGCCCATTTTGGGATGTGGCACTCTGGCCATCTTCCAGTTTTCATTCCTATTACTAAAATCAAGTTTGCGTTTCTTTTTTGTGCTTCTTTGATCTGCCAATCTAAATCTTCAAAATGAAATTTGTTGTTTTCAGGTTCTATTAAATCCCAGTGGGTGATAATTTTTATATTTTTTGCCCCAAGATCATCTAAAATTGCTGAGTATACTTTTTTCCAGTCCAAACCCAAAAGAGTGGCATGTTTCTGCGAAAAGACTATTCCCCATTCTATTTTTTTAGCCTGAGGAACTTCTCCAACAAAAAGATAAAAGCAAAATGCCAAAAAGAGAAATAGAATAAAAATTATAATTTTCTTTAAGATTTTTTTCATTTATTTTAAAGCCAAAATGGCCAAACCCGTTCCTATCAAAATTACGGAAAAAATTTTTTGATACAAAATTTTTCCTCTGATTTTTTCCTTTAATATTCTAGGATTGAAAATTGATAAAAACCAAACAAAAAAAATCAAGAATACATATCTTGTTCCTTCTAATGCATTAATAAAAGGAACTTGAAATGGTTTTGCTAAAAAAACTGCAAAGTTTTGAAGTAAGACTCCAATTCCTCCAAAAACTTGTCCTAATATAAAAAGTCCAGAAATTTTAAAAGATGGTTTTGAAGAAAAAATCTGCTTTCTTATTTTTCTAAAAAAAAGGAAGGTTAAAGAAAAAACAGCTCCTCCAATTAAAATTAAAAAAAATCCCGTTGCAAAATTAAGTTTGAAAAAAGAAAGTTTTGTCAAAAAAAATCTTAAAGACCAAAAAAAGGCTGATAAGATTGGATATTTTAAATTTTTAAGATTAAAATCTTTAAAAGAAAATTTTTCTGAAGAAACTAAAATAGAACCTGAAATTAAAAGAAAAAAGGAAATGATGTTAAAAAGATTAAGGCTTTCTTTCTGAGGTACAAAAAACAAAAATAATAAAAAAGTAAAAATTGGTAAAAAACCTCCAATGGCAGGAACCACTCTTGAAACTTCACTTTTCAAAATCCCTTTTGACAGAAATAAAATGGCTGGAACGCTGAAAATTCCTGCTAAAATAGCAAAAATTGAAGCTTGAAGAGCCTTAAAATTGAGTCCAAAGGGTATTAAAAAAGGAGCAATTAAAAACCAAGAAATTCCAATAAAAAAAGTATAAGAATAAGGATTGAGATTAGGTCCGATTAATAAATATCTATCAAAAAGAGAAACTAAAGCTAAAAAGAAATAAGATAGAATTGTAACTATTAACCAGTTCATTTTGAAATAATTTCTTCAATTTTTGAACTACCAAATCTTTTTCCTTCCACAAAAGCTTCAAAGGCCATCTCTGCCAAATATCCTTCTTTTAGCCAATCAAAAAGCCATTGGTTTGTATATTTTGGATTTTCTTGTGGCATTCCATAACCTGATTTCAAAAGCCATCTCAAATTTGACCTTTCTTGAGAACCCAAAGGAGGAGCAATAATGATTGGAATTCCCAGAGCAGAATAAAAAGAAAGTTCAGAGGGCTTTGTCCATAAAATATCTACTTTTCTCAATGCTTTGTTGAATTTCTCAAAATAATCTTCAATTTTTCTTTCAAAAATTATTTCAATACCATTTTTCATTTTTATTCTCTTTAAAAAATAATCTCTTACTCTTTCTTTAATCCCAGCTGAAATTATAAGTTTGACTCTTCCTTTTTTAATTTCTTTTTTTAAACTTTGATAAATTTGAAGTGCAATATCTGCTTGAGCTCCAGCTCCTCCAATTGAAAATAAAATTGTCAAAGGATGGTCTATACTTTCTGGTAATTTTCCCAATCTTTTTTCAACTAAATCCCGATAACTTTTTCTGAATTTTCTTTCTGGATCCAAATTTAAAATTCTAAATTTTAAATCATTCTCTGCCTTTTTTACATTTTCTAGAGGTAAGGGATAACCTGTTAGAAATATGTTTTCGGGTTTTACTCCATAAAGTTTCAGTCTTTCAACGACTCTTTCTGTAGGAGCAAAATATTTAATTTTTGATTTTTTAGGTTCTAAAGGTGCCCAAACTCTGGCAATGTCTGTGTCGCAAATTACACAAAAAATTTTGCCTGGATATTCAAAAAATTCAGCCATAAAGGCTGGAATAAAAAAAGTTGAGATAAAAGGTATTTTAGGATTTTCTTTTTTTAATTTTTCGATTAAATCCTTGCCCCATCCTTTTTTCAAAAGAGAATAAATTCTCTTTAGAGTAAAAGAAGGATTTTCTAAGTTCCTTTTTGGATAAAAACTTAAAATTCTTTGGAAATAATCATAAATTGAAAAAGAAATTTTCCCCAGAACCGGAATTCTTTCAAACTTTGAGATTGTTTCATAAAATCTTCTAGAATTTTCCCAAATCAATTTATCCTTTTGAGGAATTTCTGAATAAGAATTCGCATTGATGATTTTTTTAAAAGCTAATCCTTTTAAAGGGTAAGCTGTTCTTTGATGGCCGTATCCCATTGAAACAGAAATTATCCAGGCTTTCATTTTTTAATTTTACCTCAAAAAATAAGGTTGCGAAAATTTTTTGTTCAAGAAAAAAGTAAAAAGACCCAAAAGAAGATAAAAGAAAATTAAAAAGGAAAGGGAAAGTTTTTCAAAACTTAAAACGGGAAATTGAGAGAAAAATTCAACAACTTTTAAAATATAATTTGTGAAAAACAAGGCTGAATAAGACAAAAATTTGCCAAGGGGAAAATAAATAATTGCTAAAAACGAAGATAAAAAACCCAAGATTGTTGTTAGAGGAAGTATTGGTAAAATCAGAATGTTGGGAAAAATAAAAATTGGAGAAAATTTCCCAAAATTGTAAAGCAAAAGTGGTAAGACAAAAAATTGAGCTGCCAAAGTTGCTGAAAGATTTTCTCTGAAACCTAAAGTTTTGGGGGCATCTTTGAAAATTTCTAAAAAAACGGGATAAAGATAAACTAAACCCAAAGTTGCTAAAAATGAAAGTTGAAAACTTATGTCATATTTTAGTAAAAGAGGGTTGAAAAGGAGCATTATTGCTAAAGTGAAATAGACTGCTCTTTGACTTGTGGAAATTCTTCCAAAATATTGAGCTATCAAAAATAAAATTCCCATGATAGATGCTCGAATGGCAGAAGCAGGAAAACCGATCATAAAAAGATAGATGAAAATTAAAATCAAAGTTAAATAAAAAGCTTGTTGCCTCCAAAGTCCTAAAGTTAAGAGAAAATTCAAAATTAAAAGCGACAAAAGCGTAACGTTCATTCCAGAAACTGCAGCAATATGTCTGGTGTTTGTAATGTTTAATTTTTCCTTTAAATCTTCTGGAATCTTTTCTTCTTCACCAAACAAAAGAGCTTCGATCAATCCCGAGTGAGGAATGGGAAAGATCTTTTCTATATTTTCTTTGATTTTTTCTTTTAGAGAAAGGATAAATTTTGAAATTGAGCTTGCAAAATTTTTTCCTGTCTTTTTAATTTTGGGAAAATAAAAAATAGCTAAAATTTTATCTTTTAAAAGATAGTCTTTATAGTTAAAACCTTTAGTTTCTTTTGGTTCCGAAATTCTTCCTGAAATTTCCAATTGTTCCCCAAATTGAAAATCTTGAGAAAGAGAAGTTTTTATTAAAACTTTACCAGAATATTGATATTTGCTTTGATTTAAAGTTTGAATTTTCAAAATTAAATTCTGAAATTTTTCTCTTTTTTGAGGAGGCGAGGTTAAAATCCCCAAAATTTTAGCATTTTCTTTTTCAAAAAGAAGATTTTTTGCTTTCTCTAATTTGAAAATTTGATACTGATAGTAAAGAGAGCCGAGAGAAAATAAAATAAAAAATAGACAAGAAAATAAGATTCTTTTATCTCTCGTAATCAAAAAATAAATCAATAGAAAAAATAAAAAGAGAGGAGTTAAGAAAAGAACAAAAAGGTTAAATTTAAAAAAAGAAGATAAAAAGATACCAAAAATAAAAGAAAGAGAAGAAAAAAGAAGAATTTTCGAAGGAGACATTTAAGGAAGGAAATTTTTAAAAAATTTAGCTATTTTTGAAAAAATTCCTGGTGATTGAAAATCTTTTTGTTGCTCTATTCCTGCTAAAATTAAGCCTGCGCAGAGAGAAAATGAAGGATCTTCTTCCAATCCCAAAATTCCTTTTGGTTTTCCAATTCTTGAGTTTAATTTGAATTTCTGTTTAGCCAATTCAACCAATCCTTTCATTTTCGCTCCTCCTCCTGTTAAAACAATTCCTCCTGGTAATTTTTTGTCTTTTGAAATTTTCTTTAATTCTTTTTTCACTTGATCAAAAATTTTAGAATAACCTTCCCTGATTTCTCTCGAAAGAGAACTTTTGGTAAACCTTAAATTTTCCCCTTCTATTTCAATTCTTTCTCTCTTCCCTTTTGCAAAACAACTTCCTAATTCTATTTTTATTCTTTCTGCAATTTCAAAATCAGTTTTTAAAAAAATTGCAATTTTGTTTGTAATCGAAAGAGAACCTATGGGTATTGCAAAAAAATGAATCAATTTTCCATCTTCAAAAATTGAAATTTCTGTAGTTTCGGCCCCAATGTTTAAAAGACAAACTCCAATATCTCTTTCTCTTTCTTTCAAAACTGATTTAGAAAGAGCCAGAGGAGAAGGTATAAAATCTAAAACTTCAATTTCTGAATTTAAAAAAGCTTTTTTTAGATTTTCGAAATAACTTGAAAATCCTGCTAAAATTAAAGCCTCAACTTCCAATCTTAATCCTTTCAATCCTACTGGATCTTGAACTTCTTCTTGGCTATCGATAATGTATTGAGTAGGCAGAATGTCTAAAATTTCTTTATTTGCCCCCAAATTTATAGCCTGAGCAGCTTTTAAGACTCTTTCTACATCCTCTTCTGAGATTTTTTGATCTGCTCTTGAAACAGAAACTAAACCTCTAGTAGGAATTGCAAAAACTTGAGAACCTCCCAGATTTACAAAGGCAGGTGGGATTTCTTTTTTTGTATCTCTAACAACTCTTTTTGAAATTATTTGTAAAATATTAGCAACTCTTCTTGGATTAACTATCGTTCCTTTTTTAATTCCTTGAGATTCCTCTTCACCTTTAAGGATTAATTCCAAATTCCCCTTTTGTTTTCTTTTTACAATTAAAAACTTAATTTTAGCAGAACCAATATCCAAACCGCAAAAAAGATTCTTCATTTTTCTGATAAGAATTTTTTAACTATTTTTAAAACCTCCCCTCCTTCTGCTTTCCCTTTCACCTTAATCATTACTTCTCTCATTACTTTTCCCAAATCCTTCATTCCTTGAGGTTTGATTTTTTCGATTACTTCTTTTACAATTTTTTCTATTTCTTCATTTGAAAGAAGATCTGGTAAATATCTTTTCAATATTTTTAACTCCTTTTTTTCTTTTTCTACTAAATCTTCCCTTTTTCCTTTTTCGAACTCAGAAATTGCTTCTTTTCTCTTTTTAATTTCTGAAAGAATTACTTTTTTTATTTCCTCTTCTGTTAATTGACTTTCTTTCTCCAATTCTTTTTCTTTTAATTGCGGATCTTCTTTAGCAATTTTGTATCTTTTTTCTTTCTCTCTATTAAAAATTTCATTTTTCAGAAGTCTTAAAGTGGAAATTTCAATTTCATTCTTTTCTTTCAGGGCCTTTTTAAAGTCTTTTTCAATTTTTTCTTTTAGATTTTCCCCCATTTTCTCAACTTTTCGTATTCTTTCTTTTTCTTTTCTCTATGAAGAGCTGATTCCCATTTCTTTCTTTCTGAAATGTTTCTACCTCGATACATTCTTTTTCTTGCCTCAATTAAAATTCCGCTTCTGGAAACAGCTCGTGTGAAGCGTTTGATTAAACTCTCAACTGACTCTTTTGGTTTTCTTTTTATTGTTATTGCCATAGTTTTATTTTAATTTTTTTAGTTTTTGAATCAATCTTTTAAAAGGAATTAACTTTTGTTTTCCAGTTTTCATATCCTTTAGAATAATCTTTTTCTCTAAAGCTTCTTTCTGGCCCAAAATCAAAACATACCTTATTTTAAATTTTTCAGCAAATCTCAACTGGCTTTTGAGAGAATCTTTCCCTATAGATTCTAGAACTTGAATTTTATTTTTTCTGAACTCTTCAAGCAATTTCAGGGATTCTTTCTTGGCTAAATCTCCAATCTGAGCTAAGAATATTTTGGGAATTCGTTTTTTTGATGGTAAAATATTTTCTCTTTTCATTATTTCAACTATTCTTTCCACTCCCGCTGCTCCTCCGACAGCCGGAAGTTCTTTTTTTCCTATTAATTTTCCCAGAAGGTCATACCTTCCTCCCCCAGCTAAAGCTCCGATATCTTCTTTTGTCTCAATCTCAAAGACTGTTTTTGTATAATAATCTAACCCTCTGACTAAAAAAGGATCTAACTGAAAGGGAATTTTTAAATACTCTAAAGTTTCTAAAACTTTCTTGAAATGTTCTTTACAATTCTCGCAAAGATAATCTAAAATTTGAGGGGCTCTTGAGATGATCTGTCGGCATTTTTCATTTTTGCAGTCCAAAATTCTCAAAGGATTTTCTTTTATCCTCCTTTTGCAGTCTTGACACATTCCAGCAATTTTTGATCTGAAAAAGGAAACTAAGGCTTTTTTGTAATAAGGGCGGCAAAAATTATCGCCAATTGAATTTATCTTTAAAACTAAATTTTTTATTTTTAATTCCTCAAAAATTTTAAGAAAAATCTGAATTATCTGAACATCAAGTGCAGGATTTGTTTCTCCTAAAATTTCGAAACCAAATTGCCAAAATTCTCTTTGTCTTCCAGCTTGAGGCCTTTCGTATCTAAAAAAGGGTCCAAAATACCAAAGTTTTACAGGTTGGGATAGTTCTTGGAATCCATGTTGAAAATAAGCTCTAACTACGGGAGCTGTACCTTCAGGTCTTAGAGTTAATCTATCTCCTCCTTTTGTTCTAAAAGAAAACATTTCTTTGTGAACAATGTCTGTTGCTATTCCTATTCCTTTGATAAAAAGGTTCTCATCTTCTAAAATTGGAGTTTCGATTCTTTCAAATTGATAGAAATTGGCAATTTTTTCTGTTACATTAAGAATTTTTTTAAAATACTCCCAATTTTCTGGGAGAATATCTGGCATTCCTTTTGGATTTTGGAATTTTGGGCTTGCCATCTCTAATATGGACTTTTAAAAAAGGCAGAAATTGAGGCGAAGGGAAAAAGCCTTAAAATAACCCTTCCAACGATCTGATTTTTTTTTATTGGACCTAAAGCTCTTGAATCTAAAGAATGACTTCTGTTGTCTCCTAAGACAAAATATTCATCCTGGCCCAGAGACATCTTAAAATTTCCAAAAGTTAAATTCTGAGGGAGATATTTCGATTCGTCCAGAACAAATTCTCCCTTTTCGTTTTTTATCGTTATTGTTCCATCTGAAATTTCGATCGTTTCTCCCGGAAGGCCAATGATTCTCTTTATCAATCTTTGCCCTTGAGGTAGTTTGAAAACGATAATTTCTCCTCTTTGAGGTTCTCTAAATCTATAAGTTATTTCATCGACTATAAGATAATCTCCATTATCAAAATTAGGCTCCATTGATTGTCCTTTAACGATAAAGGGTTGGAATAAAAAAATCCTAATGGGTAGAACAATTGCCAGGGCTAAAATTACGGTCTTTATTAACTCAATGAAAAAATCTAATGCCTTTCTCATTATGTTTTAACTTTAAAAAATTTTTTCTTAAAATTCAAGTATGAAGATAATTTGCGGGCTCGGAAATCCAGGAAAAAAATTTGAAAAAACTTGGCACAATGTAGGATTTTTGGCCCTGGATGAATTTCAAAAAAGAAATAATTTCCCAAAATTCAAATTAGTTAAAAAATTTGAATCAAAAATCTCCAAAAAAAAGATTAATAATGAAAAAATAATTTTGGTAAAACCCCAAACCTTTATGAACAATTCTGGAAGAGCAGTAAAATTGCTAATTGAAAATTGGAAATTGGAAATTGGAAATCTAATTGTGGTTCACGATGACATTGATTTGCTCTTGGGAAAAATCAAAATTTCGATTGGTAAAGGTTCTGGAGGCCACAAAGGAGTCCAATCTATAATTGATGAATTAAAAACGAAAAATTTTATTAGAATCAGAGTTGGAATCTGTCCAAAATCAGGAAAACCTAAAAATTTGGAAAAGTTTGTTTTAAGAAAAATTGAAAAGAGAAAAGAGAAAATTATAAAAGAAATACTTAAAAGAACCTGTAAAGCGATTGAGATTTTATTAAAAGGAAATTTAGAAAAAGCAATGCAAAAATTTAATTAAAATCCCCTCTCTTTTACCTGCGAGCCGCGAAGAGATAGAAAACTATCTCTCCGCGTTTAAGGTATAATGAGAGGAGGGAGCTCATTATACCACTCGCAGGCAAAAGAGAAGGGATAATTTTATAATAACAATTTTTAATGACTTTGTCAAGAGAGATTAAGTGGCTTTTAATCTGTGCTATCTTACCCTATTTTCTAGAAAGGGAGAATTTTTGGTTTGAAAAAAATCTAAAGAAAATTTTAAAAGCCAGAAAGACGAACGCATTTTTCGAAGAAAACACAATTTTTTTAGAAAAAGATCAAAAAATAAATTTTTCTCATTTTTTAAGAAGGTTGGATGAATTAGGTTATGAAAAGGTCTGGAAAGTTTCTAGCATTGGAGAGTTTTCTCAAAGAGGTGGAATTGTCGATGTCTTTCCAATAAATTCAAGGTCTGCTTTCAGAATTGAATTTTTCTCAAATAGAATCGAAAGGATTTTAGAATTGGAAATTAAGATTGAAGATGAAAAGAAAGAAAAGGAAATTTTAAAAAAGAAAATAAAGTCTCAAAAAATATTTTCTGACCTCAAAAATTTAAAAGAAGGAGAATATTTAGTTCATTTGGACCATGGAATTGGAATCTATAGAGGAAAAAGGGTTCTTGAAAATAAAAAATACTATGAAATTGAATATGCAGAAGGTGACAAACTTTTTGTTCCTTTTGGTTTGGAAAGAAAACTTTCAAGATATGTTGGATTTTCAGAACCTAAAATTTCAAGACTTGAAACTTTAACTTGGATTAAGACCAAAAGAAAGGTTAAAAAAGAGGCAGAAAAATTTGCAAAAGAATTATTGAAAATTTATGCAAAAAGAGAAATTATTTTACGTCCACCTTATCTGCCAGAAGATGAAATTGACAAAGAAATTGAAAGTTCTTTTCCTTTTGAATTAACTCCAGATCAAGAAAAAGCAATTGAAGAAATCAAAAAAGATTTAGAAAGTGAAAAGCCAATGGATAGATTGTTATGCGGAGATGTTGGTTTTGGAAAAACTGAAGTGGCTTTAAGAGCGATGGTTAAAGTAGTAAAATCAGGTTTTCAAAGTGTGTTGCTCTGTCCGACAACAATTTTGGCTAATCAACATTTTCTAACTTTTAAAAAAAGATTGAAAAATTTGCCAATAAGGGTTGAGATGCTCTCTAGGTTTTTGTCAAAAAAGAAGCAAAAGAAAATTTTAAAAGAATTAAAAGAAGGAAAAATTGACATTTTAATCGGAACTCACAGAATCTTATCAAATGACGTTCAATTCAAAAATTTGGGTCTTTTGGTTGTTGATGACGAACATAAATTTGGGGTAGCTCAAAAAGAAAAATTGAAAAAATTAAAGGCTCAAATTGATATTTTGTCTCTAACAGCAACTCCAATTCCCAGAACTCTTTACATGGCTTTGTGTTCTTTGAAAAGCATTTCTCTAATCCAAACTCCTCCTCAGGGAAGATTGCCAATAAAAACTTTTATTTTGCCTTTTTCAGAGAAGATAATTAAAAAAGCTATCGAAAAAGAATTAAAAAGAGGTGGGCAAGTTTATTATTTACACAACAGAATTGAAACTATAAGATCTGTAAAAAACTTCTTAGAAAATCTTTTGCCCAAAGTTAAATTCGGAGTAGCTCATGGAAGACAAAAAGAAAAGGAATTAATGAAAATTATGGAAGATTTTCAAAATAAAAAAATTGATGTTTTAATAGCCACTACAATCATTGAAGCAGGACTTGATTTGCCAAACGTTAATACTTTAATTGTTGCTGATTCTACTCGTTTGGGACTATCTCAGGCTTATCAAATTAGAGGACGAATTGGAAGATCAAACCTTCAGGCTTTCGCTTACTTTTTGTATCCCCAGAGACTTTCACCTTTGGCAAAGGAGAGATTAAAAACTTTAAAAGAAACTGAAGAATTAGGATCAGGATATAAAATTGCTTTAAAAGATTTGGAATTAAGAGGAGCTGGAAATATTTTGGGAAAAGAACAATCTGGAAATATAAATAGAGTAGGACTAAATTTGTATTGTCAAATGTTATCTCAAGCTATTGAGAAATTAAAAAAGTAAATTAAAATTTTAATTTTCAATAAAAAATCGCCTTAAATGTTGGCGATTTTCTTTAACCATTTTAAACTTTTTGGAAAATCTTTTTTAGACTCAACTTCAATAATTACCGGCCCTTTAAACTCTATCTCTTGAAGTCTTTGTATTACCTCAACTAAGGGTACTTTTCCCTTTCCCAGAGCGTAATGTTTTACAATCTTCCCTTTTCCTACCCCATCAGTCAAATGGACTTCTACTAAATGTTTTTTATAGATTTCTATAAGTTCAACTGGATCTAATCCCCAACTGACAGCATGAACAGTATCTAATGTCAATCCTACATTTTTTGAAAAGAGATGTTTAAACTCTTTAGGATCGCGAAATGCAGGTTCATGAATTGTTAGATTTTCTAATCCATAAATTAACTTATCCTTACCAAAGTAATCCTTAATCTCCAAAAAGCTTTTCTCTCCAGTTTTTCGTATCAATTCGATGTTTATTTTATCAGCCGTTCCTCTTTTAAACCAAGAGAAAAAAGGAATTTTGCTCATCTCAGCTGCTGCCAAGTGAATCACAAACTGATTAATCCCTTTCTCCAAACTAAATTCGATAGATTCAATCATTTCTCTA
>Ga0190361_1000243_pt1 | contig 22888 bp, 18 predicted proteins | sample 48721845_MG_FD_161273 | JGI IMG/M metagenome (GOLD analysis project Ga0190361, IMG submission 161273) | Hydrothermal vent microbial mat bacterial communities from Southern Trench, Guaymas Basin, Mexico - 4872-18-4-5_MG | ecosystem: Environmental > Aquatic > Marine > Hydrothermal vents >... | reverse complement strand
ATCTCATGGGTGCAAAGCTTTCCACTTCCAGGGGATGGGCCATTTGGATCCCTGATCTATTAAAATCCTTCCCCCCAGATTATATAAGATTTGGCCTCGCTTCTGTAATGCCTGAAACAAAAGACTCGGATTTCACTTTCGATGATTTCAGAACCAAGGTTAATTCTGAACTTGTAAATAACTTAGGAAACTTCCTTAACAGAACCTTGAGTTTTATCAAAAAATACATGGGCGGAAGGATAGAAAAGGATATAAACGGTTTCAAGGATGAAGACCTTAAATTCATTAAAGAACTGGAAGAGGCTCCGTCACGAATCGGAGGATACCTTGAAAAATTTGAATTTAAAAAAGCCCTTAAGGAAATTCTTGCACTTTCAGCCCGTGGTAACCAATACTTTGATTACAAAGAGCCCTGGGTCACAAGGAAAAAAGACCCAGAGGAAACCAAGAGAACTCTTTATCTCTGCACTTCTCTCATAAGGTCTTTAAGTACTCTCATAGACCCCTATCTCCCGTTTTCTGCCAGAGAGATTAGAAAAATGCTGAACCTGGAAAAAGCCCTTAGCTGGGACGAAGCATCAAACTGGAGATGGGATAGGGATATCGAACCTGGAGAAGTCAAGATCCTTTATAAAAAGATTGAAGAAGAACCCATAGAAATAGAGAAGGAATTGAAAGGAGAAAAAAAGATGGAGACTATAAGCTTCAAAGAATTCGAAAAGTGTGTAATAAAAATTGGAAAAATTGTAGAAGCATCGGAAGTCGAGGGGGCTGCCAAATTACTAAAGCTCATCGTTGATATTGGAGACAAAAAAGTAACTCTGGTAGCAGGCATTAAAGATGTATATAAACCAGAGGATATCGTTGGCAAGGAAGTTCCTGTGCTCGTAAATCTCGAACCAAGAAAAATCAGAGGAATACTTTCTGAGGGCATGATCCTTGCCGCAGATCTTGATGGGAAACCTGTGTTGCTTCATCCAGATAGAGAAGTACCACCAGGTTCAATAGTGAGATAATATGTACAAAAATCTGGCAGCAGTTCTAATATCTCTTTTCTTATTATCCTGTACCGGAAGAGATATCAGATTCAGGCTTGAAAATTATATTAAAGAGAAAAAATACAGAACAGCAGAAAATTTCATCATGGAAAAGGAGGCTCAAGGAGATACATCAAAAATTCTCGAAATATATCTGGGCAAGATTTATACCTATACCAGAAAATATAAAAAGGCAGGTGATGTATTATTCTCCATAGAGGGAAGGCTACCATCCCCTGAGAAAGAGCTTTATATTAATACACTTCTTGAATTTGGAGACAGCACATATAATATTGGCTATAAATATATGGCGGAGAGAGCTTATGCCACCATATTCCGAATAGACTCCTTATTTAACCTCGGATGGAGATTCAGATTTCTGGCCCAACGCTCGCTGAATAGAGATGACTATGAACAGGCTTATGCATATTTCAGAGCTTACCTTCAAAACGACGGAAGTATAGATTCTGTATTTACTGACTATTTCAGGACCCTTTATGCCCTAGGCAAATGGAAAGAAATTGTGACACTGAAAAACAGATTGAAAAATGTCAAAAGGAAAGCAGATCTTGACTGGATCTATGGTGAATCTCTGTTCAATCTTGCGGAAACTTTCTATGAAAGCGGTATTGAAGACTCTGCTCTCAAATACCTGAATGAATTCATAGATTATGGTACACCCCGGATACTGCTTGACGATGCCTATTTAATGAGGGCTGAGATTCTGGAGAACAGGGGAGATACTGCCCAGGCATTGGAATCCTATTACAGGGTTCTACTCTATGCTCCAAAGCGCACCCGAACAGCCAAGAAAGCCCGTGAAAGGATAAATGAACTGGAAAAATAATCTCTTTTTTATCCTGCTTGCTCTCATTTTTCTATCACTTCAATGTGCAAGAAGAAAGGTGGTGAGGGTCCCAGAGGTTGAAAAATTCGAGCTTCCCCCTGTTGTACAGAGACCATGGGGGATAAGAATCAGAGTAGGATTGGGCGAATTTAAAAAAATGCAGATCCAATCCGTTGATAGCTTCTGGATTTATGATAAAAAAGGTAACCTGATTTGGAGTGGTCTTGGAGATAAGCTTTCATTTAACATAAAAGAAGCTAGAAAGGCCTCCTATCTTTATTATGCATTCCTAGGTGAATATCCGACGTACAGTGAAGCCCTCCAGGCAGGCTCAAGCTGGGAAGATTGGGGTTACAGAACGAGAGTTACAGAAAAGGGTAAGATTTTTAAAATCCAAGGAAGAATCATTGATACGAGAAGCTATTATCTTCTGGAAGGACCCTACTTTGACATAGAAACCCTTAATAAAGAATCACCTCTTGAAAGAAAGGGTACTTATCGGGAGCTTCGTATCCCTCCATCTGGACTGATAGAACTTAAAATTAATGACAGAAAATTCCAATTGAAAGATTTTTTAAGAATTGACTCCAAAAGGCCTCTTATTATCAAAAATTTTGTTTCTCCAAATCACTATACGGGTAACGTTACAAAGAAAAATCTCATACTCCCTCCTGTCATTGAAATACGGACTTCTAACGATGGAAATCTACTTTTAATCGATGAACTTGATCTTGAACTTTATGTTGAGGGCGTTTTAAAGGGAGAAATGCCGGCCTCTTTTCCCCTGGAGGCTCTGAAAGCTCAAGCAATAGCTGCACGTACCCATGCCCTTGCCACCTGCGGTAAAAAACTTTCTCTATCCAGTGAACCATATGACTTGACCGCGGATATATTCTCCCAGGCCTTTATGGGATATAACACCGACACAAAAATTAAAAAGGTAGTGCAAGAAACTGAAGGTATAATTCTATTTTACAACAGTAAACCAGCAAGGATATTCTTCCACTCTGTATGTGGTGGGATAACAGCTTCATCAGAAGAGATATGGGGAGAAAAATTTCCTTACTTAAAAAATATCCTGGACAGGGGAGTAAAAAGTGTGGTGGTCTCGCTGGGAACGGAGGATGCAGTCCGAAAGTTCATTAATATGAAGCCTGACATGAATTGTAACGTATCGGGCATTGAGAATCATTCTCTTAAATATTATTCCAAATATTTCCGGTGGCAGAGAAGCATCTCGGCAAGTAAACTTAGAGAAAGTATAAAACAGGAAATAGGAGAAGATCCAGGTTATATTTTAGATGTAAAGGTGGTAAGGAGAGGAAAATCCGGAAGAGCCCTTACAGTACTTGTCAAGGGAACCAGAAGAAGCATATTCATAGAGGGGGATTTCAGAATCAGAAAAGCTCTGGGGGATAGGCCTCTTCCTTCTTCCCTTTTTTACATTTTACACAGGGGAAACCAGTTTATTATAAGGGGAGCAGGCTTTGGACACGGCGTGGGCATGTGTCAGGTAGGAGCGGCTTCCCTGGCCATACAGGGCAAAACATACAGGGAAATTCTTGAACATTATTTTCCGGGTACCTACCTTGAAAAGATTTATTGAATACGTTAGATACCAGTCCATAAATGGGGGCATACTGGCATCTTCTATTTACAAGCCTTATAGAAAGGTATGGCTCCGGGACCATGCCTTCGCCAGTATATCCCTCCTCTTTAATGGGTATGATATCACTCCTCAGATTAAGTGGCTTTCCACCTTGTTTCAGCTTGAATCTTCTAAGGTCAGGATACTTCTTGAGATGGATAAAAACCATCCTGACATATTAAATCAAAATCTTCATCCCAGGGCGAGATATACTCCTCATTTTCAGATAATAAATGAATTCTGGAGTGAGAGGCAGTATGATGGAGTTGCTCTGAGTCTAGCATTGATCGCCCTTTACAAAAAGTATACTTGTAAGTTTCCTGTAGAAAGAAAAATTCTTGACCTTTTTGTAGACTATCTTATCAAATTCCACGATACCCCCTGCGCAGATCAATGGGAGATGCACGAAAATTTTATCCATGCAGAGACTCTGGGGAGTATATTCTTTGGATTGAGAAACGCGGCGGAGTTGTATCCCCGTAATTCCAGAAAAAGACTCCAATTAATCAATTTTACAGATTATCTCAGGACTAAAATTCACAGTTTTGTAAAAGATGGAGTTCTTTTAAAAATGAAAAGAGAGCTGGACGGGGAAGCCTGTGGTCTGGATTCTTCAGTTCTTCTAAATTTCACTCTATTCGATGTTATTCAGGATCGGGAGATCATCAAAGAAACTCTGAATAAACTTTATGAAAGTCTGAGCCCTGACGGTATGGGACTGAGGAGATTTCTTATCCCCGGTGAAAAGGATGTGTATTTTGGGGGAGGAGTATGGTACATCACAACTTACTGGGCTGCCGAAGCGTATTTTAAATTGAATGAAATTGAAAAAGCAAAGAAACTTTTACTATATAGATTGCGTTTTCCATTGCCGGAACAAATAATTGATGATACTCTTATATTTGACCTCTGGTGGAAGAAGAAGTGGACGGAGATTTCCCGGAAAGAAAATAATGGTATCCCGGGACCAGCGGATCCTTTAACCTGGAGTAATTCTGAATTTGCCAGGATCTTAAATTACACTGTGCTTCTTTAGATTCCTGTGAACTTCCTCCTGTACTTTTATTGCAAGGTTTAGCGCCCTGAGGCCATCATCTCCGGTTACGGGAGGGACTTTGTCTTCCAGCACAGATTTCACAAACAATTCAAGCTCCAGTTTAAGTGGTTCTATGGTGATATCCACCTCAGGGAAAAACGGAAGTATCACATCATCAAATTTTCTGAACATTTCCACACTTTTATCCAGATAATTGATGGCAATATAGGCATCTTTCTGGAAAAATCTCATTTTTCTTACTTTTTTTACAGAAACCCTGGAAGCAGTTACATTAGCAATGGCACCGTTACTGAATTCAAGACGTGCATTTGCAATATCTATTTTATCTGTAATAACAGGAACACCGACTGCCTCCACCTTCAGGGGTGATTCTCCCATAAAATAGAGAATTATATCCAGGTCATGTATCATGAGATCAAGGATTACATCCACATCAGTACCCCTGGGATTGAATATTGAAAGGCGGTGCACCTCCGCGAACATGGGCCTGTTGATGTAATCCTTAACAGCAATAAATGCTGGGTTAAAACGCTCCACATGACCTATCTGGAGTTTGAGACCTTTTGTTTTTGCCATATTATTTAGCTCTTCTGCCTCCTTCAATGTTCTGGCCATGGGCTTCTCAAGAAATAGGTGCTTTCCCTCTTCAATTATATGATACCCTACTTCAAAATGTTTCTCTGTGGGAACGACACAGCTCACTGCATCGACGTTTCTAAGTAATTCCTCCAAGGTTTTGAAGGCTCTGGTGGAAAATTTCCGTGAAACTTCTATCGCTCTATCGTAATCAATATCAAAGACGCCCACAAAATCCACTGATTCAAGTTCATTGAAAATCCTGGCGTGAATACTCCCCAGATGCCCAACTCCTACTACACCAACCTTTAACTTATCCATTTTCTCCTGCCTTTAACAATATTCCTCTCCGGGAATTATTCATAAATTCAAGAATATATTTAATGTCCTCATTCATGGGTAATTCATTTTTTAACTTTTCAACGGCGTTGCTCAAATTTAATCCTGATCTATATAATATTTTATAAGCTTCTTTTATGATTTTAATCCTTTCCCTTGTAAACCCGTTCCTTCTGAGACCTACAAGATTTATACCCGTAACCCGGGGAGGAACACCCACAACCATCATAAAGGGAAGTACATCCTGAGTTACTCTGGAAACACCCCCTATTATGGAATACCCTCCAATTCTGACAAATTGATGCACGCCCACAAGGCCTGATACAAAAGCCTTATCGTGAACCTCCACATAACCTGCAAGCTGTGCAGCATTAACAATAATACACTCAGAACCCAGCTTCACATTATGCGCCAGATGAGCATAGGCCATAATAAAGTTATCATCGCCCACCAATGTGTAATTGTTCTCGCCTGTGGCACGATGTATGGTTACATATTCCCGTATAATGTTGTTGTTTCCTATCTTTATACCTGAGATTTCTCCCTTAAAACCGAGATCTTGAGGAGGGGCACCTATATAAGCAAAAGAGGCAATTTTATTTCCTTTTCCTATTGTCACATTACCTTCAATTCGAACATGGGACCCAATTTCTGTCCCTTCACCAACCTCAATATTTCCCACAAGGATGCTATAGGGTCCCACTGACACATCTTCCGCAAGCTTAACATCACCTTCAATTATAGCAGTTTTATGTATTTCGGCCATTGCTCTCCACCAGTGTCGCCACCAGTTCGGCTTCTGCTACAATTTTTCCTTCTACCCTGGCCACACCCTTCATCTTGGCAACTCTGCCTCCAAATCTCAAAAGGGTGAGTTCAAACTCAATCACATCTCCAGGTCGCACAGGTTTTTTGAATCTTGCTTTGTCAATGGCGCTAAAATAGAGAAGCTTATTCTCTTTATCTTTAACCTCATGCAGGAGCATAAAGCCGCCTACCTGGGCCATGGCCTCAATAATCAGCACCCCGGGCATCACAGGATCAGTGGGGAAATGCCCCTGGAAAAATGGCTCATTGTAGGTAACATTTTTTATACCTACGACCCTGTTTTCTCCAAGATACTCAATGCGATCCACGAGTAAAAAAGGGAATCTATGGGGCATAATTTTGAGGATATCATGGATGCTGAGCTTTTCACCACCAAACTGTTCATCCACAAGTTTAACAAATTCTACATGATGTCTATGTCCTGAACGTTCTGCAACAATCTTTCCCTTAAACCTTTTCCCCAGAAGCGCCATATCTCCGATAAAATCGAGAATCTTGTGCCTGACAGGCTCATCGAAAAATCTCAGTCCCCCCTCTGCGAGAACACCATCTTTCTTTATCACCACAGCGTTAGAAAGAGAACCACCCTTTGCCAATCCCATTTTTCTTACCTTTTCTATTTCCTCTTCAAGAATATAGGTTCTGGCAGGAGCAATTTCTTTCTTATATGTTTCAGGAGTAATATTGAATGTAGCATACTGCGATGAAATTACAGGATGATTCTCATATGAGATACCAAAACTTATCTCAAGTGTATCCGAGGGATAAAGAAAAATATTAACTCCATCTTCTCCTCGATAGAGGACGGGCCTTTTGATCTCAATATATTTTCTTCGTGCACCCTGTTCCACTATTCCGGCTTCAATTAAATAATCCACGTAGGGCGCCGAGCTTCCATCAAATGCGGGAAATTCATCCCCTTTTACTTCTATTACAATATTATCTATCCCCATACCCCACAAAGCAGAGAGTATGTGCTCCACTGTATGTATTTTCACCTCTCTATATCCTAAAGTTGTTCCGCGGGTAGTAGACAGGACTCTCGAATAATGGGCTTCAATCTTTACATTCTCTGGCTTTTTAACAAAAAGTATTCCAGTATCTACTTCAGCGGGTAGGAGCTTAACCCTGCATTCCCCACCGGTATGGACACCTTTTCCACTGAATTCAATCTTTTTTTGTATTGTTCTCTGCCTTTCCAAGTTTTTCCTCCAGAATTTTTACCCTTTTAAAAAGCTCAGGAAGCTTATCCTGAAGGGCCATGATCTTCAATAGTTTTCTTCTATCCCGCGCAAAATATCCGCTGAATATACCACCAGGCGGAACAGACTTGGAGACACCGGATTTTGCAAGAATTATGGCATTATCCCCCACTTCTATATGATCACTCACCCCCACCTGTCCCCCCATCATAACCCATTTACCCACCTTTGTACTGCCTGCAATACCTGTCTGAGCAGCAATCACCGTGTGTTCTCCTAATTCCACATTGTGGGCTACATGAACCTGATCATCTAGCTTGACACCGCGTCTTATTCTGGTTGTACCAATGGTTGCCCTGTCTATAGTACAGTTAGCCCCTATTTCGCAGTCTTCCTCTATCTCAATATTACCAATCTGGGGGATTTTTATGTACCCTTTCTCTGTCCTGTAAAATCCAAACCCATCTGCACCGATAACGGAACCGGAATGAATTACAACATTGTCCCCGATTTTGACGTCATATCCCACAAAAACAAATGGATGTATGATTACATTTCTCCCTATAGTAACATCTTCATCAATGAATACAAAGGGAAAAATCACACTTCCCTTGCCTATGTGTACTCCCCTGGAAATGTATGTGTGAGGGTACACCAGAACACCTTCTTCGAGCTGCGCCTCGGTATCCAGATATGTTAATATACCAGGGAATTTTCTCGGTTCTCTTTTTCGCTCAAAATGCTTTAAGACAGTAACCAGGGCTTCATCTTTTTCCTTCACGAGTATCAATGCTCGGCTTCTGAGATTCTGGGGTTTGAAAGTTGAAATAACAACACCTGTTTCGCCTTCTTTATCAAACTTGGGATCGAAAAGAAAAGTAGTATCCTCTACCCCTGCTTCTTCTGGAGGTACAGGTTTCTTTATTTCAATTTCGCTATCGCCAAAGAATTCGGCATTTAAAATTTCTGCAAGTTCCCTAACCTTCACGGGAATCAAGCTCCTTAATTATTGTAAGAAGTTCCTGGATATCATCAACTTCATAGTCTGCACCGGATATCCTTGTATCGAAGGTATTCCCATATCTGGCGAAAACAGTGACCATGCCTATGGTTTTGGCCCCTATAATGTCCCTTTCAGCCCAGTCACCTATCATGATGGACTCCTCAGGTTTCACATTCAATTTATCTAGGGCAAAGATGAAAGGTTCCGGGTCAGGTTTCCTTTTCCCAGTATCGTCAAAGGTAACAACCACTTCAAAATAGTGATGTAAGCCGGTCTGAGCAAGCCTTGTCCATGCCTGGAGCTTTGGAGCGTCAGAGATTACTGCCAGTCGTTTGCCCATCTTCAAAAGTTCCATAAGGGTATAATGGACATGGGGATAAAGAACCAAGGCTGCTTCCTTGGCCTTCCTGTATCCTACTATTCCAGCTGCAAGAATCTTATAGTCGATCCTTCCAAAGGTCTCACTTAAAAATTTATCGAATACTTTTTGGTCTTCAATACCTTCTCTATCATAAATTTCGTAGATCTTTTTGATAGCATCTTCTTTTCTCAGGGACAAACCTGCATCGATCATGGCTTCCACAGCCCCTTCCACGGCCATCTCTTTCATCTTCATAAAATCAACCAGGGTATTGTCAAGATCAAAAACAACTGCTTTAATCATGATAACTCATTATATCCCTGAACAGTAGAATATTCAAATTTTAAGCTTAAGAAGGAAACTTCCCTCACTCCAGTCTATTTTCTTTAGATATGAGCTAAAACCATGGGCACTGGCTTGCTGCAGCAAAAAATCCGGTTCTTTAAAAACAATATCATCTCCTACAACAATTTTATAGAATATTCTATGGAGTCTGGTAAAAGGGGTGGGAAGGGTAAAGCTGAGAATTGCCGTTCCACCAGGACTCAGTATCCGTTTCAGCTGCTTGTAGAATTCTTTCACGTCAAATAGTGTAAACACATGAACACTGACAACACAATCGAATTTTTCGTTAAGATTAAAAAAATTCTCCCTTAAAAAGATAATCCCCCTACCTGAATATCTTTCCTTTGCCTTATGAATCGCTCCACATGAAGAATCGATTCCATAGATCATTTTATTACCGAACTTTCTTTTTATATAAGCAGAAAAAGACCCAACTCCACAACCGATTTCAGCTATGGACTCCGCTTCCCTGGGAATCTCATCTATGATGGCCTTCCATACCCTCTTTCGCCATCGGAAAAGAATGGGGAATAGAAAGGCATATTCCCTCATCATAGCGAACCTTTCATAATATCTTCTTCCTAACCCTCTGATAATAAACACACTGAATTATAAAGCTCCTCATCCATTGATAAAAAACGAGGGTTCCTTTATATTAAAACTCATGATGACAAAGGTAGTATATGTAATTCTAACATATCTTGTGGCATCCATACCTTTTGGGTTGATATTCTGTAAATTGTTTAAAGGCGTGGATGTCAGAACAGTGGGAAGCGGCAATATCGGAGCCACCAATGTTTTTCGCGCAGCAGGGCCACTGGCAGCTTTTCTGACAGCACTCTTTGATATCTCAAAATCATTCTTTCCGGTTCTTATTGCCAAAAAATATTTTGCTTTGGATTTTGCATCAGTTGTTGCACTCTCCGCAGTAGTGGGACACTGCTTTAGCATATACCTTAAATTCAAAGGAGGTAAAGGGGTTGCCACCACCCTGGGGGCATTTTTTGCCCTCACATGGAAGGGTGGCATAATCTTCTTCGGAACCTGGCTTGTCGTAGTCCTAATCAGTGGATTTGTCTCTCTCGCTTCCATGTCCGCTTCACTGACCCTCCCCCTCTATTACATTATTACAAAAGAGCTTGTTCCTTCTCTTTCCGGCCTCCTCATCATGTTAATCATTATAGTCAGACACTCATCGAATATTAGAAGACTGGTCAACAAAAAGGAACCCAAAATTTTTAGAAAAAACATGTAGCCGGCGGTTGATAGAGGTTTAGGCCAACTTGCTCCAATTCAATCATTTGACTGCACTTCATTAGACTTTTACAATTTTATCATGCAATTTCGTATTTATAACACCTTAACCAGAAAAATAGAAGAATTTAAGCCTCTCAAGCCTAATCATGTAGGAATCTACATGTGCGGAATGACGGTTCAGGATAGACCACATTTGGGCCATATCAGGACATTTCTTGTAGGTGATACCCTTCGCAGATACTTAGAATATCTCGGATTTGAGGTCACCTATGTGCAGAATTTCACAGATATTGACGATAAAATTATAAAAAAAGCGCAGGAAGAAAACATTGACTGGAGAAGTCTGGGACAGAAATATGTGGATAAATATCTGAAAAGCGCCGAAAAGCTCAACATAAAGCCTGCCACCCATTATCCCCGTGCAACACAGTTTATACAGGAGATTATAGACATAGTTGAAACTCTCATACAGAAAGGTTTTGCCTACGAGGCAGGTGGAAGTGTATATTTCGATGTCACAAAATTCCCTGAGTACGGGAAACTATCCGGCAAAAAAATAGAAGAGTTACTAGAAGGCGCGAGGATTGAACCAGATCCCAATAAAAGACACCCCTTTGATTTTGCCCTATGGAAGGCATACAAAGAAGGTGAACCTTACTGGTATTCACCGTGGGGAAAAGGCAGGCCGGGATGGCATATTGAATGTTCTGCTATGTCAACTCACTTTCTGGGCCAGCCCTTTGATATACATGCAGGGGGACAGGATCTGATCTTTCCGCATCATGAGGATGAAATAGCTCAGTCGGAGGCAGCAAGAGGGGTTAAATTCGTTAATTACTGGATGCATACGGGCTCAATGCAGATTAGGGGAGAAAAGATGTCAAAATCTACCGGTCTTTTCTTTGCCATAGATGACATTCTTGGGGAATACTCGCCTCAGGCAGTGAGGTTATTTATCCTCCAGAAGCATTATCGCTCTCCCATGGATTATATTCCTGAATATCTAAAAGAAGCAGAAAAGGCATGGAAGAGAATATTATCCTTTTTGAAAGAGTCTAAAAGTACAGGGGATAATGTAATCAATAAAGAATATATAAATGCCTTTGAAGAGGCCATGAATAATGATCTAAATACGCCGAAGGCGGTATCAATAATCTTCGAACTCCTCAAGAAAGGGAACACCAGATTACAGCAGGGAGAACTTCCTGCAGAAGAAAGAGGCACATTGCTCCTTCTTCTAAAAATTCTCGGATTCGAGCTTAAAGAGATAGAAAAAGTTGAAGGTGACTTACAAGAGAAAATTCTTGAGATTCTCATCGAAATCAGGCAAAAGTTGAGAATTGAGAAAAACTTCGTCCTGGCGGACGAGATAAGGGATAGACTTAAGGATATCGGCATTATTTTGAAAGACACAAAAGAAGGAACTAAGTGGGATTTTTCTTGACTTTTAGGGAAAAATAAGAGTATAATTTTTTAACTAAAAAAGAAGGAGGTTATAATGAAGATTCTTTTACCGATTATCAATTTCATTCTCGCCCTGATTCTGGTTTTTATTCTTGTTTATCCCGAAATACAGGCAAAAAAAGTTGTTGAAGCTCAAGTCCTCTATACCAAAAACATGGGGGCTTTGCCCTTCTTGGTTGCACAGGAAAAAGGTTATTTTGACTCCCTGAGAATTAAAATATCCGCTGAAGAAGTGGTAAAGGGCGGTGAAGAAGTAGAGATGGTGGGAAGAGGAAGCAAAAATGCTGCCTTTGGAACACTCTGGGACCTTTTTGCATTCAAAGCTGCTATAAGACCCGAGGCTTACAAGATATTTTATCAGGTTAAGTCCTCTGTAGATAATCCACAGACTGCACTCATTACCTTAAAGAAAAAGAGAATCAGAACCTTAAAGGATCTCAAAACAAAAAGAAAAATAGGATATTACAAAGACTCCAAAATAAAACAGATTATTAAGTATATTCTGAGCGAGATGGGAATTGATCCTGAAATACATAGCTATATCCCCCTATCTCTCAAAGAAATGCAAACTGCCCTGGAGGAGAATATAGTAGATGTCCTTGTGGCTGTGGAACCCGTAAGGAGTGAATTGCTAAAGAAGAATGGCATAAAGATTGTTGATGATGGCTTTATAGAAAAACATGTATTTTCACCGTATCTATACAGTACAGGGTTTACATCTATTGTTAATGTAAACCTTAATAGAAAGGCCATTAAAAGACTCGTTCTTGCAACTGAAATGGCCATTGATTTCATTAGAAAACACCCTGACAAAACAGTGGAAATTATCAGGAAATCCTTCGGGATCGAAGATACTACAGTGTATGTGAATATACCCTCCTTCGAAAAGTATTCAGAAATAGACCCTGCTGAAATAAGAAGACTTCAGGATAAATTGAGAGATATGCAGGTTCTTTTGAGAGAGGCTGACTATACAGGATCCTTGATGAAACGCGAGGACTTAAGGTAAAATTTTGCTAACCAAGGGGGAGATTACATGTAATCTCCCCCTTTTCTATTATATGAAAAAACTAAAATTTATATTTTTCTCCTTTGCTTTATTTACCTTCTCTTTTCTCCCTTTCAAGTTGTTCCCGCTAGCTTTTATATCTCTTATTCCCTTATTTACAGCCTTGGAGGGTCTTTCCAAAATTAAAAAGACCTTGATTCTCCTTGCTTTCTTCTATCTCTTCTGGATCATACATACTTTCTGGATTCTTAACATGGAGGTAGAACCTGGAGTGGAAAAATGGCTTATACTTGGTTTAATTTTTCTACCCCTGTACATGTCAGTTTTCAATGTCGTGCCATTACTGTATACTGAATCCCGATTTTCCTGGCTGCTCACACCCTCCCTGTGGATTCTGTTTGAATTTATCCGCGGACGAGGTGATACGGGGTTTCCGTGGATGCCCATAGCCTCTACCCAGTTGTATAACCCGGCTTTTAGAATGCTAGCACGTATAGGAGGAATATACCTCATAGGATGGCTAATTCTCCTTTTCAATGTTCTTCTTTATCTATACCTTAAGAAAAGAAAACTGGGAATACTCATCACCTGGATTTCACTTCTTTTACTCCTTCATTTAGGCGGACTTTACCTCTATCTCAGACCCGAAAACAGCAGCGAAAAGATAAAAGTGGCTGTCTTCCAACCCAATGTTCTACCCAGGGAAGAATATGATCCAAAAGAATGGGAAGAAACAGCCCAGGCCTTTAATGAATTTTACAAGGAGATCAATGAGAAGGTGGAACTGATTGTTTTTTCCGAATCTGCACTTCCGGGCTATTTTAGATTTTCTCTCAGGGAACAGAATCTGGTTAAGAAAATTTCTAAGAAATCCGGCGCTTATATTCTTCTGGGTAGCACTGACGTCCAGGTAGAAAAGGGGAAAAAGGTTCCCTACAATACCGCATTTCTTGTAAAAGAGGACAAAATAGTAGCAAAATACTTCAAGACACACCTTGTTCCCTTTGGAGAATGGCTGCCTTTTGAAGATAAATTCTCCTTCCTCCAGAAACTTGAATTCGGGCAGGGAGACTACAGACCCGGGAAAAGTTTAACACCTCTAGAAGTGAATGGGAAGAGCTTTGGAATTCTCATATGTTTTGAGTCTCTATTCCCTGAGATAACAAAAAGCTTTGTTCTAAATGGCGCTCAGTTCCTGGTGAATATAACCAATGATGGGTGGTACGGGAAAAGCCTCGGACCCGTTGAACATTTCGAGCTTTTGAGATACAGAGCCATAGAGTCCGAAAGATTTGTTATCCGATCAGCCAAAACTGGAATCTCTGCAATAATAGATAGTAAAGGAAGGGTTTTAAAAAGGATCGGACTCTTCAAAAGAGGATATTTTATCTATGAAGTCCCTTTGAAGAATAACTTCACTCCATACACCAGGTATGGCGATATTATTGTATATCTTGCATTCTTGATTGTGCTTTCAATTTTGGTGTATAATAAACTTGGCTCAGGAGGTCGAAATGATTAAAAGAATACACTTTTGCGTGTTATTGTTGCTATTTTTTTTCGCAGGACTTGAAGCTGATATTATACCCATAGATTCCTTGCAGGGCTACGCGAATTCTTCTCCCTATGTAGGTCAGGTGGTTACCACTGTCGGCGTTGTCACCGCCACACCATCTGACTGGATAAGGTCCCTCAAAGGGTTCTTCATACAGGATGCAGAGGCTCCCTGGCATGGTATATATGTATATACGGGTAACCTCACTATCTCTCTCCAGAGGGGAGACTCTGTGGAAGTAACTGGCGAAGTCAGCGAATATTACGATAAAACCGAAATAAATCTAGCAAGTGTACAGGACCTTAAAATATTGAAACACGGTGCGCGGATACCAAAACCTTTACTGGTTACTGCCCTTGAAGCTGGCTCAGAAGCATACGAGGGTGTTTTAATCCAAGTCTCAAATGTCACTGTGACCAATGATAACCTGGGGTATGGAGAATGGGAAATTTCAGACTCCACAGGCAGTGTGAGAGTGGATGATGCAGCAGGTTACAGCTATACACCCACACTGAACGATCATATTCTATCTGTCATTGGAGTCCTTGATTACTCTTATGGAAATTACAAAATTGAGCCAAGGCGCGATGAGGATATAATTTTTTCTCCAGAAGGCACAGGCTATGCCTTTTTTGAAAATAACACCGTTGCCGCCGATGATACCCTGAATCTTAGACTGCACATCCAGGGCATAGTGGAAGATACCCTCCAAAATATCGAGATAAAGATCCCCTATCAATTTTATTTTTCAGCAAATTTAAATCTGGAGGGTGATGGATTTCAAGGGGCAACCTACTCTATATCCGGCTCCGGAACTTCATCGGATCCCTATACTATTATTATCAGTAATGCCACAGTAACAAGAGATCTTGAGGGAATTGTAAACCTGTTGAACATTGGAATTCCCTCAGCTGCGGGACAGTATACTTTTGAAGTTTATACTTCTAAGACTGATACAGTGAAGCCTATCCCGGACTCCCCTGTAGTGAATGTGCTTACAGTGGAAGGTAGTGGTATAGCTATCATTTATCCCATCATTTATCCTTTACAAGCTAATGTAGATGCAGAGATAACCATTACCAACAATTTTGGCACTTTGCAGAAAATCATGATTATTTTCCCCCAAGATATATCATGGGAGGGAGATTATACTCTCCTCGACCCTGGCTTTTCCAATGCAACTGCAACTTTTACAGATACCTCCCTTTATATAACAGGAGCTTTATTATCTACAGGTAATTCAGGAAGAATAGTTCTAAGAAACATAAATTTTCAGACCACAGGTGTAAAAACCTTTCGCATTTTCACAGGAGGCTCAGACACTCTTAGGGAGATTCAGGAATCCCCCAGAGTTTTTGTTGCTCTCCAGGATACTACTGTGCCCCTTTATGTATTCCATACAGATACTTTAAAAGAATTCTTAAAGGGAAGAACAGTAAAAATAAAAGGAGTGGTGACCGGTATTACAACCACCAGAGCATACCTGCAGGATTCCACAGGCGGATTAATTCTTTATCAGCCACCTGAACTGCACGAAGGAGACTATGTGAAACTGGAGGGTCAATATAATGACTTCCATGGTTCTGACCAGCTATATTCTGCAGAAATTATTAATCATTTTGGACAATCTAGCTTTGATACTCTCTTGCTCAATACTCCACCTGGAGAATATGAAGAGGGGCTTCTCGTCAGAGTGAATAATCTCACGCCACAGGGGTTTACGACCCTCATACCGGACACAACTTTAACTTTCAGGGATCCTCACGGTTATCCTTTCTATATTTTTATAGAAACCGGCAGTGAGCTTGCTTACAGAGAAATTCCTCCGGATAGTATAGATATTATCGGGAATGTATCAGAATTCGACGGAACTCATCAGATCAATCCTCGGAGGCTCGATGACATCATCCTTAAGGGTAACGGCACTGGTAAAATCAGCTTTTATCCCCCCTATCTTTATAAAGACCAGGCAGAAAATCTCTATGTAATAATAAAATCCACCTACACTCCTGTGAAATCCATGGAATTGAGTTTCAAAGAGGCAACCTTTGATACTCTTGTACTTCTCGGCAGCGGATGGGGAAATATCTCTGCTCCAGATTCACTTGCTACAGATAGTCAAAATACCTACATGAAATTTGTTGGAGGTATTTCACTTTATGAAGATACCATTGTTTTTATAAATTTTCATCCCTCCGAAGATATAGATTCCATAGTTTTTCACATTAAAACATCAAAAGACTCTGCAGGGTTGACATTCCCTGTGATGCAGGATTTGGTTCTTTATATTGCTACACCAATAGCTGAGGTGCAAACTCCAGGTGATGATGGAGTTACATCTCAATATTCCGGGGAAGTTGTAACAGTATGCGGAGTTGTCACGGCCCCTTCCCGTGTATTTTCCACTACAAGAACATCTTTTTATATCCAAGACCTGACTTCCGGTGTGAATGTATTTCTACCTTCCACTTATATTCCCTTTGAATTGGGGGATTTGGTAAAGGTAAAGGGAACTGTTACCGAATACAATGGACTCACTGAAATAGAGCCTTCTCAATCTGGTGACATAAAGATAATTGGAAAAGGAGAGCTTCCGGAGCCGTATATCCTATCCCAAGGAGAAGCCTTAAGGGAGGAATTAGAGGGAATGCTTGTTAAGGTGAAAGGAGAAGTAGCCCAGAATCCCTATACCTCAGGTGCTGGCAAAGCTTTCAGTGTTTGGAATGGAACTGTTCCCGTAGATATTTTTGTTTACACAACCGCAGGTATAGATTTGACTTCTGTGAAAAGTGGAGATATATTAGAAATCACTGGTGTCTGTGGTCAGTATGACTCTTCACCTCCTTATACCTCTGGATACCAAATACTACCAAGAGAGGATAGCGACTTTCAATTGTTGGGAACCAGAATTTTTGATGAAATAAAGCTCTCGGTAAGCCCCAATGTTTTCTCACCTACTCTTGGAGAAGCTCTTGAAATAAAAGTAGAGGGGCCTATAAATGCACGATATTATCTAAAAATATTTGATTCCAGAGGGAAGCTCATAAAAACACTTATGGAGGGCACCACTTCACCGCAAATAGTCTATTGGAAAGGCGAAAATGAAAGTGGCAGGATTATGCCCATAGGGTCTTATATTGTTGTACTGGATGTTTCAAAACCAGATGGTACCCACGTGAAGAAGCACAAACTGGTTATTCTGTCAAAGCCCAGATAGGTAAGATAAGAGAAAGAGGAATTTTTTCGAAATAGGGGTTGTACACTTTAATACCTTTACGGGGAAAGAGTATTTCCTCGGGCTCACCTGATGTCAACTTAAAAAATTTCTCCATATTTTTATTCAGTATCTTCAACCTGGATGCTATTAAAATGGCTGGTTTGTTGCGTCTTTTTGCTTCTTCCAGAATTATCTTTGTCCCCACTTTATTGACAAAATACTGACCAATAATGGCATCAGCGCCTGTCACAACCACATCGACGTAGGATATTTTGTCCAGTAAAACAATGTCGGTAAAGAGATGAACCTTAATCCCACTGGATGCCAGTTCAAGGGCTGTTTTAATTCCCTCCATAGAGGGACGCGCTTCAGAAATGAAAATTTCGAAATCACTGCCACGGAATCTCAATGCATTAAGAACCTGGATAACCTGAGAACTTCGAGAATAAGTAAGGATTTTTTTGTAATGCCTGAGAACCTCCAGACTCTTTCTCTTAATATAATCCTCTTCCTCCTTCACCAATTTTCTGTATGCATGGACAATTTCTCTGAAACTCTGGGCTTTTATACTTCTTTCTACAAAATCTATAAAATTAAGGATTACGGCCATACTGGAATAAGAGGTAAGAAGAAACTCTTTAAATTTGTGCCAATCCTCCAGAGAGGGACACTCTTCAACCCATTCCAGAATATCCCTGAGAATTTCAGTGGAGCCCGAAACCGTGTCCTTTTTCATAGAAACTTGCTATTTTGAAAAGAAGATCCTCCCTGAAGGAGGGAGCAATAAGCTGGAACCCTGTGGGTAAATTAAATTCCATCCTGCCTGAAGGTAAGGAAATTGCGGGAAAACCTGTGAGATTGGCAGGACTTGTAAAGATATCTAGGAAATAAAGACTAACAGGGTCAGTGGTTTCCCCTATTCTGGGAGGCGGGGAAGGAGCCACCGGCAATATAACGAGGTCCACATCCTTGAAGGCTTCAAGGAAATCGTTCTTTATCAGCCTCCTAACTTTGAGGGCCCGCAAATAATATGCATCATAATAACCATGGGAAAGAGCAAAGGTTCCTAGCATTATTCTTCTTTTAACTTCCGGACCAAAGCCCTGACTCCTTGTCTTAATATACATGTTTTCTAGAGTATCCGCATCCTCTCTAAAACCATATCTGACTCCATCATATCTAGCAAGGTTTGATGAGGCTTCAGAGGTTACAATAAGGTGGTACACCTCCACGGAATATTTTATATGGGGGAGTGAAATCCTTTTGAGTTTTAACCCTTCCCTCTCAAAAAATCTTAAAACTTCATCAAATTTTTTACCGACAGATTCTTCTATGTTTGCCTCATCCAGGACATCCGGGATCCCGAGGGTGAATTTCACGTCCTCTGAACTTAAAAGCTCTTCAATGGTGGGTACCTCCAGATTCATACTGGTGGAATCCATGGGATCGTAACCTGCAATTGTGACAAAAAGCCTTGCTGTATCCTCCACACTTTTAGCTATTGGACCAATTTGATCCAGAGACGAAGCAAAGGCCACGAGACCGTACCGAGATACCCTTCCATAGGTCGGTTTTAATCCCACAACTCCACAATATGCCGCAGGAAGTCGGATAGATCCTCCTGTATCTGAACCCAGGGATGCCACTGCTTCAAAGGCTGCAACCGCAGCAGCAGAACCACTGGACGAGCCCCCGGGTGAAAATTCCGGGTTGTGGGGATTTCTGGTAGGACCAAAATATGAATATTCACCAGTAGCCCCCATGGCGAATTCATCCATATTTGTTTTGCCAATAATAACTGCACCTTCGTTGAGCAAGCGCTCCACCACCGTTGCATGATAAAGAGATTTATATCCCAGCAAAATCCTAGAAGCACAGGTGGTACTATGACCTTTTACATTTATGTTATCCTTAATGGCAATAGGAATACCAAAGAGTAAAGGCAGGTTTTTCTTCTCCTCCAGAATAATGTCCAGTTCTCTTGCCCTTTCCAGGGCTTCATCACGAAATACTTCTATAAATGCATTTATCTGGTCCTCTTTTTTTTCAATGGATTTTAAAGAATCCTCTACTATGTCCTTAACCCTGATTTCCCTTCTTAGAAGTTTCTCATGCAGTTCACCTATGGATAGACTCGAAAGTTCCATGCAGTTATTTTAAGATAATATGTACATAGTTTCAACTTAAAAAGAATGTTTGACTAAATTCCCTGTAGTTCTTATAATACAATAAAACGGGAGGTGAGAATGAAGGGGTATGCTGGAACTATTTTAAGGATAAATCTTACTAACAAGGAAATAAAAAAAGAAAAACTGGAGGAAAAATTCGCAAAGAAATACCTCGGTGGTGTAGGATTTGGTGTTAAAATACTCTATGATGAGGTACCTGCTCACGCAGACCCTTTCGGTCCCGAGAATAAGTTGATCATAACTCCCGGAATGCTTCTGGGGACAGGACTTCCCACTATTTCAAAGACTGCAGTTAACTTTAAAGCCCCACTTACAGGTGCCTATGGCAGATCCATGGTGGGAGCTTATCTGGGTGAAGCCCTCAAAAAAGCAGGCTATGATATGCTCATCATAGAAGGTAAGAGTGATAAACCGGTCTACATCTATATTGAGGATGATAAAGTGGAAATCTTAGATGCATCCAATCTGTGGGGATTACTCACCTCTGAAACCCATGAAAAGCTTGTTGAAGTTCATGGCAAAGGTGTTAGAACTGCCACCATTGGCCCTGCAGGGGAGAAACTTTCCAAGATATCCGGTATAGATTTTGAAGAGAGACAGGCAGCCCGTGGTGGTGGCGGTGCCGTTATGGGCTCCAAAATGTTAAAAGCCATTGCAGTGAGAGGAACTGGTTCTGTAGAATATCACGATGAAGCTATGATAAAAGAGCTTATCAGAAAATGGGCTGCCATTATTAAGGAACATCCCGCCACAGAAGCAGACATGAAATACGGTTCTGGTGAATTCTATGAATGGATGAATAAGGAGAGGGGCACATTTCCCACAAGGAACTGGCAGTACGGATACATGCAAAAAGTTTATGATAATCTGAAAGAGGGTGAGAAATCGCATCTAGACCCTTATTACTGGTCACCCAAGTACACTATTAAGAACCGTCCCTGTCCGAGATGTAACAAGCCATGTGGTAGATACATAGAAATCACAGATGGTAAATATAAGGGAACAAGAGTTGAAGGTGTTGAATACGAAGTACTTTATTCCCTTGGTGGTGTTCTTGAAATTGATGATATCGGTGCTGTTGCTAAGATGAATAAAATATGTGATGATTATGGATTGGATGCTATCTCTGCAGGTGTAACCCTGGCATGGGCGATGGAAGCATATGAAAGGGGTCTTCTGACCAAAGAGGATACAGATGGTCTCGAACTAACCTTTGGGAACGATGAAGCAGCTGTTAAAGCCATAGAAAAAATAGGTAAAAGAGAAGGAAAACTGGGAGAACTACTCTTCAATGGCTCCAGGGAAGCTTCCTTAAAGCTGGGCAAAGATTCTTGGAAGTTTGCCATTCACATCAAAGGTATGGAACTTCCTGCGTATGATATAAGAGGAGCAAAGGGTATCGCCCTGGCATTTGCAGTATCCACCAGGGGAGGCTGTCACCTGACAGCCGGTGTGTACGGTACAGAACTGGTGGGTAAATGGTGGAAATTTGATGGAGTTGATCGGCTTAAAGGGGAATGGAAGGGCTTTGAAGTGAAGTTCCATGAAGATCTCATGACCCTCTATGACATGCTGGGTGCATGCAAATTCTCAAGACATATGTTCTTCCTGGAGGGCTTCCCTGAAATGATTAAGGCAACAACCGGATGGGATATGGGAATGGATGAACTCATTACAGCCGGTGAAAGGGTTTACAATATTACAAAGATGTTCAATGTTCGGGAAGGATTCTCCAGAAAAGATGATCACTTGCCATGGAGAGTCATGTATGAACCAATTCCAAAAGGTCCTTCCAGTGGAGCACATGTACCACCCAGAGAATTTCAGAAGATGCTTGATGAATATTACCAGGCCAGAGGCTGGTCCATCGATGGAATCCCTACAAGAGCAAAATTAATGTCCTTAGAACTACCTGATCTGGCAGAAGAACCATTTGCAGCTGGAGTGTAAGTTTTGAGGGGGGCGTGTCCCCCCTATTTGTGTTGAATGTATACACTTTCAATTGAAACTTCTGGTCCTTATACTTCCTGTGCTATTGCTCAGGATGACCAATTAAAATATTTTTTAGCTTCTTATAAAAGATTCCATCATGCCGAAGATATAAACCTACTTGTTGATAAACTCCTAGAACTGGAAAAAATCAAATGGAAGGATATTCAAAATGTAGTAATTACCTTGGGTCCCGGGTTTTTCACAGGGTTAAGGGTGGGCATAAGCTTTATCAAAGCTCTTTCTCTTGTACATCAAATGAAAATTTATGGAGTGATTACACTGGATGTCCTTGCATTTGTTTACGGTAAAGAAAAGGTTATACCCACACTCCCTGCACAGAAAGGAGAAGTGTTTTGGGCTGCCTACGAGAAGGGTAAGAGAATCTCAGAATATACCATATCAAGGATGGAAAAAATAAAAGAGAAATATCCAGATTTTGAAGTTTGTGATCCTGTGAAGTATCCTGATGCAAGGGAACTCATGGAATTCTTTAATCAAAATAAAAATGCTTTGAGTCCCCATAATCCACTGGAAATTGAACCATTTTATCTGAGACTTCCTGATGCTTACCTTAAACATAATCCCTCTGAATAAAGGCCACATTCCCGCAATATATGAAATAGAACGTGAATCATTCAGGTCCCCCTGGACTCTCGAAGCATTTCTAGCTGAATTACATAACCCTGCATCCCTTTCTTTCGTGGCCGTTGTAGAAGATGAAATAGCAGGGTACATAATCGCATGGGAGTTTGAACACTCTATTCATATTGGTAATCTTGCGGTTAAAAAAGATTACAGGAGAAAAGGTATAGCCACCAGACTAATTAAAAAGATTTTGAAAATAGCAGAGGAGAAGCATCACAGGTTTGTCTCTCTTGAGGTTAGAAGGTCAAACTTACCCGCAATACGCTTGTATGAGAAGATGGGGTTTAAGTTAGACAGGGTAATAAAAAGATACTATT
>Ga0190361_1000241_pt1 | contig 23067 bp, 21 predicted proteins | sample 48721845_MG_FD_161273 | JGI IMG/M metagenome (GOLD analysis project Ga0190361, IMG submission 161273) | Hydrothermal vent microbial mat bacterial communities from Southern Trench, Guaymas Basin, Mexico - 4872-18-4-5_MG | ecosystem: Environmental > Aquatic > Marine > Hydrothermal vents >... | reverse complement strand
CACCAAAGGAGGCAAAAAGGCAAGTTAAAGCTAATTTTTGGGGGTGATGAAAATATCCCTGATTGGCGAGACGCTAACCAGGGATGGGCAAATAATTTCCGAGAGAACTCAGGTGAGATGAAGGGAGGTGAGGAGTTTGGCGTAATGACGTCCGTGACGGTGTTCGCAAAAAGACCATAATGACCTCGTTTTAATGACCGTCAATCATTTTAAGAATCAAGGCTACACTAATATCCAAAGCCGATATCGAAAATTATTCCAATTCTCCTATTATCAAAGGACAAGATCAAAACCATCGTCCAGACTTTCTTTGTAATAAGACATCGTACACTCAAATAATTTCAGAAGCCAACTTGTTTGACAAGTGTTAATAAAGTAGTATAATTGAATTAAATAGGTTTTTGGTTTTTATACACGAAGGATTTTTTTGTAAAGTCTCCCGAAAAAGGATTGCATAAAAATCTTTCCTTGTTTTCTTTATCTGACCAACCTCAGAAAAGATGCCGAAAACCTGAAAAAAAGAAAAAGTCTAATTTATACTCCTGTCCAAAAATTTTTAAAAGAAAAATAAAAAAAGAAGGAGGCAAGAAATGAGTACAAAGGGTAAAACTCTAAGTACGTTGGGAGTAATTGGGTTAGCTGCGGTTCTGATTACCATTTACGTGATAGCTAATAGAGCCCAGAATCTGGCTCAAAGCAACAGAGATATGATTAGTCCTCGTTTAGACATTCATGTCATAGCTGGAGGTCCTGCAGAACTTGAGGATTTATTTAAGGCCGCAATCGGGAAAGACGAGAATGCCGAAGAAATGAGAGATAAATATGTCTGGATTACGGTTCTGGTAAAGAATAAAGGGTTGTCTGAGGTGGAGGACATAACCACTGCGGTTGATCTAAACTCAGAAATTCATAAAATTTACACCGCTCACTCAAGAAAATATTGGGGCAAAGTAAAATTAGAGGAGAAAGAGGAAAATACTGCAAAATTCACGGTGGGCAGCTTAAGCAAAGATGATAGTTTTGTCATATTCCTCGGTCTACAACCGAAACTCTTTGAAGGCAAATCTCCTTTTGACCAAATAGAGCGTCAGCTCTGGAAGCGAGATTACAGGGTTTCCTTTCAAGAGGTTAAGATAACCACCACTGACTTTCAAAAGGTTGTGTATTAAAATTTGAAAATACAGGGTGGCTGAAAAATCCTTTTTCTTTTTAAAGGATTGAGGGGCAATAAAAGCAAAAAGAGGATAAACGCGAAACTTCCTTTCCTGATTAACTGCGATACAATCTTGATAAGAAATAACAAAGTGTCTCAAGTTCCATACTCACATCTACATTTTTCATCTTTACCTTGGCTGAAACCATTATTCGTATTGGAGCGAAGTTAAAACATCCTTTGCCCCTCCTTTTACCAGAAGATTAGTCATATCCTGAGCTGCCTCTACGGGAGTCGTAATTTGCATATTTCCACACGAAGTTGAGGAAGTGCCTGATAAAATAAAGAAAGGATAAAACTCTGCATTTTGTACCTGGTAAGATATTATTTTTTCTGACGATTGATATACAGAGCCATTCTGTAGGACTCCCTTGAAAAGGTCAATCTATCCAGGGCAAAAATTATAGCAAGTACACCCACAAGTAAGAAAACAATTCCTAAAACCCTTGCAAAGTTGCACAAAAGTCTAAGCTGAGAGATGATAAAATTTTTTGGAGGTGTTGCAAACACCTTTTGCACAACAGTTAGCTCACCAACATAAAAGTACACCCCTATCCCGGCGAACGTCAGGATTACTCCTAATGCGATGAGAATCACGAGAACAACTCTTTCTGTTTTGTACTGTTTGAGACGTTTTTTTACTATTTCTTCTAAAGACCTCCGGGGCATTTTTGACCTCTTCAATTCATGTTTTAAACTTTAAAATTTCAAGCTCAGAAAGATAGACATTCTGTCCTCTTCTGGTGTTAATTTTAATTTTTGATATAGATTCTGGTTAAATTCAGAAGCTATATCACGGTTGTGCATAATCTCTAACAGAGCAATAATAAAACCTAACCCAATCTTGGTTCCATCCTGCTCCTTTACTCCTGAATATAAAAGATACCCTTCCGTTAAAGTAAAGAAAATTCCTGTAAGTGGTTTTCCAGCTTGGTAAGAGACGATACCCAGGGGAAGATAAGGTGAGTCAATGTTATAACGATGATAAACAAAAATCTTTTTTAGTCTCAAATTCTCTTTAGCGGTATCTATTTTCTTCCTCAGTCCCAAAATTTCCTCATTCACTTTCAGAGCATAAACTAACCTGTCAATCTCTCTTTTTATATTGAGATTGTCATTCTTCACGTAAATCAAAGATTCTCTTTCCAGATTTAGCTTTTCAAGCTCCACCTTTACTTGCCGAACTTCTTCATACTTTCTGATTTCTTGTGACAGTTGCTCCAGATAAGGATTTTTCTTTTCTCTATCTTCTATCTGTTTGGCCAGTTTTCTGTAATGAGTAAACCGGGCAAAGGCCTGATTGGGATCGGTAAGTATCTCACCCGGGATAAACAGAAGACAACTTGTATTTTTTACGGTTTCCTCTGATTTACCTTCTTTCTGAGCTATTTTCGCTATAACTTTTCTGTAATTTTTTACCAATCTTCTGGCAATTTTTTCCATTCTGGCAGGAGATGTATTCTGGAGATTATCAACCTCCAGAAGATAAGCCTGAATCCCATATCGTGCGGCAACAGAAGTATCCAGCATGTTAACCCTTTTAGGATTAAGCCCTTCTCCTAATCCTTCCCAGATTTCTCTATATGTCTGGCCTAATTTCTCTTTTATGTTGTAATTTCCATAAGGAGAGGCTTGAAGCTTGTAGTAGCCACTGGAAAATCTCTTTTTCAAGGAGTCAAGCTCCTTTTTCACTCTGTCAATCAAAACCTCAATTTTACCAGCCAGATAATTAGGATCGGATTCTTCCTTTAACTGGTCAAGTTCATATAGAGATTGGCTCAAGCGAAACTTCATATCTTTTCTGATTCTGGATATAAATTTATCCGGAGAAGGATAGAAGAACTTAAGGTTATCAAGATCAGGATAAAGCTTTCCAGCCCTGGGATCATTGACCTGGCGAGGAAGTGTAAATAAAGTCCCTCCATCTGCATTAAAGTGAAGTATTATAGCTACTGGAGTAAGGTATCCTTTTTCTTTAAGCTTCAAACTTTTTTCTTTTAAAGTAGTGGCTATTCTTTCATACAAAAAAGCCTGTTTGTAAGCCGAACTTACAAAAGGAGGAATATTTTTAGCCCAGGGAACAAAATCTTCCAGAGGTAAGTTGTAGTAATCAAATGAATTATCTATAGTAAGAAAAAATACTGTACCTACATTATTTTTGACAAACTCTCTAAGTAGCTTCTTTTCAAAATAGGGAATGATGTCCGCCTCAGAAAAATTATCTTTTCCTTTTTCACTAATGTAAAGGGCAAATTCCACATCTCCATAGGAGATATCGGTCATATCCAGAGCTTCAATGTATCTTTTTTGAAGAGTAGAAATTTCCTTATCTATATTCTTTAACCTCTCTCTTCCTATTTCATATTCCAGTAGATTCAGCTTATCCTGAAGTGTCTTTCTTCTCATTCTTTTTCTTAAAGGCTCCAGCTCGTCCAGTTTCAGGTTGAGTTTTTTTCTTAAAACATCAATCTTCTCTCTTATTCTATCCGGATCTTCCACCACAGAAATATTTTTTTCTCTTGCCAGTGAAATTTTCTCGAACAGTTCTCTTTCCATCGTATCAATCTGCAGCTGCATTTTCTCGAGCAGATTTATCTCCTTTTGAAGATCAGCATACAAAGGAATAAATCCCCAGCAAAAAAACAAGAAAAAAAGAAAAAATCCTACTGTTTTATTCATCTTTCTTTATCATAAAATATTCTTTCTTTTCACCTTTGGGATTTTATGTTAAAATAAGTTAAAAAGCAACGCAAATGGATAAAAAGGATAAGAACAATAAAATACAGTACCTGAGACGTTCATATTTTGCCACCGATGGTTTGTGGTTTTTAATGATGGAAAAATACCTTTCTCCAGAAAAGGCATTCGCGGTAGATAAAGAAGTCTGGGAGATACTTCCAAAAATTCAAGCCAGAGAGGCGAAAAAGTTACTCGGAATAAACCGTAACACTACTACCAATCTCTTTAAAGCTCTCAAATTGAAATTAGAAGCAGAAGGATACAACTTCCATCAAAAAATCGAAAACGACCCTCCTATCCTTGTAATTCAGAGCTGCCCCTGGTACGAGATAGTCAAAAAATCAAAAAGAGAACATCTTTCAATTGATGTTATCTGTAAAATTGATTTTCAAACATGGGTTAATGAATTTTCCCTTCCTTTAAGGGTAAAAATTGACTCCGCTCTGTGCAGGGGATCTTCTTACTGCCAACTTCTCTTCCTGAAAGAATAACCTTTCACTTTTTGTTTTTCTTTACAAGTACCTTTTTCTTGGAAATACTATTTTATCAGCTCAGGATAAAATCAAAAAATTATAACCTTCCCTCTTTTTGTCTTAGGAAAAAGAAAATGTATTGGAACTAACTATCCTCTAAAAAATTAACTTACTTTTTCTCTCAAATCTTTTCCCGGTCTAAATTTAGGAACTTTTTTAGCCGGAATCTGTATGGATGCTTTAGTTCGAGGATTCACACCTCTTCGTGCCTTTCTCTCCATTACTTCAAAAGTGCCAAAACCAACCAGAGTAACTCTTTCCCCTTTAGAAAGAGCATCAGTGATAGTTTGAGTAATCGCGTCTATCACGTTAGCCACATCCTTTTTGGTTACCCCTACTTTACCTGACACCTCAGTTATGAGCTCTTGTTTGTTCATTTACTCCCTCCCTCCTTTTGTTTTGTAATCTTTTGTTTTCTAATTTGAAATTTATAATAGCATAATTAAAAAATTTGTTAAATGTGAATACTTGACTGCTTTAAAAGTAAAGATATGATGAAGGCATCCAAAAAGATTAAAGAAAAGAGAGGAAGAGATGATAGCAGTTATGATTTTGGTTGTAGTAATTGTAGGTATTTTGATCTGGATAGTAGCAACTTACAACAAAATGGTCAGGTTAAAATATCGAGTTAAACAAGCCTGGTCAGATGTGGATGTACAACTTAAAAGACGTTATGACTTAATTCCCAATCTTGTGGAGACAGTCAAAGGTTATGCTTCTCATGAAAGAAAAACTCTTCAGGAGGTGGTAAAGGCAAGAAGTCAGGCTATGCAGGTTACTGAACCTGGTAGAAAAAAAGGAGAAGCCGAGAATTTTCTTTCTTCAACTTTAAAAAGTCTTTTTGCTCTTGCTGAAAATTATCCTGACTTAAAGGCAAATAAAAACTTCGTAGAACTACAATCAACTCTATCAAAACTGGAAGAAGATATACAGCTTGCTCGTCGCTATTACAACGCTGTAGTTCGCGATATGAACGTGATGACAGAGGCTTTCCCCAGTAATTTAATTGCCCGATGGTTTGGATTTAAAAAAGCAGAATACTTTCTCCTTCCTTCGGAGTCTGAAAGAGAGGTCGTTAAAGTTAAGTTTTAAGAGCAAAAAATGAACAATAAAAAACCAGTTGTTTTTTTATCGTTTATTTTCTTCTTGTGGAGTTTTTTCTATGTTTCCGAAGCTCTGTGCTGGGAAATAAATGATTTTACCTCTGAAATCACCATTAACAAAGATAGCAGCCTCATTGTAATGGAAAGAATTACAGTAAATTTTGAGTCAGAACTTCACCACGGAATTTACAGGGAAATACCGGTAAAATACAAACGTGGTTTTACAAATTTTAATCTTCGGTTAGGAGTGATCTCGGTGGAAGACGAGAAAGGAAAAACATATCCTTATAAGGTTACAAAGGAGGGAAGATACTTAAGAATAAGAATTGGTGATCCCAACCACTACGTTAAAGGAATTAAGACCTACTATATCCTCTACCAGGTAAACCGGGCTATAAACTACTTTGGCGATCACGATGAATTTTACTGGAACGTCACCGGTGATGAATGGGATGTTCCGATAAGAAGCGCAAAGGCTGCTATTAAGTTGCCGGAGGATATTCCTTTTGATGAATTAAACTGGAAAAGTTTTACCGGACCTCGAGGAACAACTACCTCAAAAGCAAAGGTTTATCAGGAAGATGGTAGTCTTGTCTTTTTCTCAGATGAGCTTGGACCAAGAGAAGGACTTACAATTGTTGTTTCTTTCCCTAAGGGCTATTTAAAAAAGCCCTCATTTTTACTAAAAACTTTCTGGTTTATCCAGGATAACGGAATCTTTGTCCTTCCTGTAGCTATCTTCTTCTTTATGTTTTGGCTCTGGTTAACAAAAGGGAGAAATCCAAAAGTCTCCCGCTCTATTATGGTGAGATACCATCCTCCAGCTCAAATTACTCCTTCAGAAGCAGGTACAATTATGGATGAAAGAGTGGATCTTACCGATATTACCGCCATGGTTGTTGACCTTGCTGTGAGAGGTTACATGAAGATTAAACAGATAACAACACCTAAACTTCTCTTTCTATCTAAGAAAGACTACATTTTCATCCTTTTGAAAGAAGACTATCCTCATGATAATAAGTTAAAGTCACATGAAAAATCTTTTCTTATGGGAATCTTTGAAGGTGGCAAAAAAGAGGTTCGTCTTTCTTCTCTTAAAAACAGATTTTACGTGTATCTTCCCTCCATTAGAGATTCCATCTACCGGGAGCTTACCAATAAGGGATATTTTGCCGCTCATCCGCAGAAAATCAGGAAAAATTACCTCACCTGGGGTTTAATTCTGTTAATCGGTGGTGTTTTTCTGGCTCAATTCTGGGGAAGACTGGACCTGTTAATCTGTCTACCTGCTTCGGGAGCCATTATTATAGCCTTTTCCTTTGTCATGCCAAGGCTTACAGCCAAAGGGGTAAACATCTTTTATCATCTTATGGGATTAAAAGAGTTCATCCAGAGAGTTGAAAAGGACCGTATAGAAAAACTATCCAAAAAAGACCCTACTTTGTTTGAAAGAACTCTGCCCTATGCTATGGTTCTTGGAGTTGCCGATGAATGGGCTGAGGCTTTTGAGGGTCTTTATCGGGAACCACCCAGCTGGTATGAATCTTCCACCTGGCCAGCACGAGGTTTTTATACCGGTCTTCTTGTTGCTGATCTGGGAGAAGGATTAAGGGTCATGGGAGATACCTTTTCCTCCTCTCCACCCCGAACTTCAGCTTCTTCAGGAGGTAGTGGTTTGGGAGGGGGATTCAGCGGAGGAGGATTTGGAGGTGGAGGAGGAGGAACATGGTGATTTCTGAAATAACCTCTCAGGAAAAAAATAATTTGAGAAAAACAAAGATAATTTGCACCCTTGGACCTGCAACAAGTAGTAAAGATATGATCAAAAAACTGGCTTTAGCTGGAATGGACATAGCTCGCCTTAATTTTTCTCACGGAACCGCTCAGGAACATAAAAGACACCTGCAATTTGTAAGAAAAATCTCTCAAGAAATAGGTAAACCTTTGGGAGTGCTTCAAGATCTCGAAGGTTATAAAATCAGAACTGGCCCTTTAGAGAAGGGTAAAAAGGTCTTTTTAAAGGAAGGTGATTTTTTGGACCTTGTCTCTGAAAATAAACCAGGAAATAACAGAGAGGTAAGTATTTCCTATCCTCAGCTTTACAAATTCGTTAAACCAGGAGATAGAATTTTTATTGATGATGGAAATATAGAACTTAAAATTAAAAAAGTTTCGCCAGGAAAGATTACCACCCGGGTAATCACAGCAGGTCCGCTGGGAGAACGAAAAGGAATCCATGTTCCGGGAGTGAATCTTGAATTTCCCTGTTTAACCGAAAAGGACAAACAGGATATCAGAACAGGCATAGAATTGGGAGTCGATTATATTGCCCAGTCCTTTGTTCGCTCTGCTAAAGATATTGACTTAATAAAAAATATCCTCAAAAAAGAGAAAAGAGAAGAAATAAAGGTTCTCGCTAAGATAGAAGATAGCAAAGGGGTCGAGAATATTGAGGAAATAATTCAAGTTGCAAATGGGATAATGATTGCACGAGGGGATATGGGGGTTTGCCTGCCTCGAGCTCAGGTTCCTTTAATCCAGAAGATGATTATCCGAAAGTGCAATCAAATGGGAAAACCTGTAATAACTGCAACTCAAATGCTCGATTCAATGATTCGAAACCATCAACCCACCCGAGCTGAAGTAGCTGATGTGGCAAATGCCATTATGGATGGCACGGACCTTTTAATGCTATCCGGGGAAACAGCAATTGGTCTTTATCCCGAGGAGGCGGTAAAGGAGATGCACCGTATAGCTGTAACCTGTGAAGCTTCTTTAAAGTATGAAGAGCTTCTCAAAATAAGGGAAATCCCTCCTCCAGCAACTATTGCCGATTCTATAGGCTTTGTCACTCGCCAGCTTGCCGAACTTGTGAAAGCTAATGTAATAGTTGTCTTTACTCTTTCTGGAAATACAGCAAGAATTGTGTCCAAGTACAGGCCTCGAGCCAGAATTATTGCTCTTACACCTGATTTACCTGTGGCAAAGGAACTTATACTTTACTGGGGCGTTGAAGTTTTAACAGTTACAAAAGTAGACAACGTGGAGACCCATTATGAGGTATTCCTTGAAGAACTGGTCAAAAAAAACCTAATAAAGAAAGGAGAACTTGTCGTCTTAACCAGCGGAATCAAAAAGGAACTCGATAAACCCAGTGGAAACATAAAGATGATCTCAATTTGAAACAGCCAGATATTGACATTCAAAAAAGAGATTCCTATAATGACCCAAGAAGATCGTTGAAAAATAAAAGGCAAGGAAGTGCAAAATGTCTTTTTTGACAGGTAAAAAGAAAATGGTGGGGCCATGGGTTGGGTTAGTTCTGAGTATTTTACTTTTAGCGGGGTCAAGTCAGGTTTCATTTCCTGAGGCTACCGGACCGGATATAATCCAGGCTCTCCAGGAAAGCCTGATCAAGGCGTCAGAAAAAGTGGCACCAGCAGTTGTAAACATAAGAACCGTTCAATTCACTACCGACTTTCTCTTTAACATCGTTCCCCAGGAAGGACAGGGTTCGGGGGTCATTTTTAGCAAGGAAGGTTACATTCTAACCAATGAACATGTTATTCACGGAGCAAGACAGATAAATGTGGTCCTGCCTGATGGAAGAGAATTTCAGGGAAAACTTGTTGGTTCAGATCCCCGTGTTGATCTTGCTGTCATAAAAATAAATGCTTCTGATTTGCCAGTGGCCAAATTGGGCGATTCTGACAGATTAAAGTCCGGGGAGTTCTGTATTGCTATCGGAAATCCTTTTGGATTGCAAAACACTGTAACATTTGGAGTAATAAGTGCAACTGGAAGAAATATAGGAGCGGCACCCGGAAAAATACTGGAAAATTTAATTCAGACCGATGCACCAATTAACCCCGGAAATAGTGGAGGACCACTGATAAATTTTTCAGGAGAGGTTATTGGAATCAACACCGCCATAATACCTTATGCACAGGGTATAGGTTTTGCCATACCCATTAACACTGCTAAAGAGATAATTGACGAGCTAATCAAATACGGCAAAGTAACAAGACCGTGGCTTGGAATTTACTATCTTCCAATAACATCCAAGATAAAAAAGAGATTCAATCTACCTGTTGATGCTGGAATTTATATCGTTAAAGTAGTCCCTGGAGGACCAGCAGCCAGAGGAGGAATCAGAGATGGAGACGTTCTTCTTGAAGTAAATGGCCAAAGAGTAGAAGATGCTCAAGATCTTAGGGAGATAATGAAAAAAAAGAAAATAGGAGAAAAAATAACTCTTCTTATATTTAGAAAAGGTGATTACCTGCGGGTAAGAGTAGAACTTGGAGAAATGCCCATAGAGTAAGTGTTACCAGTGATTTTAGATAAACCTTCCTGTTTTTAAAACTTTTAAGGTGATTTCTATGAAAACATTAATTTTAGCCCATGACCTTGGGACAACAGGTAATAAGGCTACACTTTTTGATCCTCAAGGGAATATGGTGGCTTCCTCTTTTTATCCCTACCCCACCTATTATCCCCGGATCAACTGGGCTGAGCAGGAAGCTAACGATTGGTGGAAGGCGGTTTGTGTTTCAACTCAGACACTACTGAAAAAATCAAAAGTATCCCCTCATCAGATTGCCTGTGTCAGTTTTAGTGGACAGATGATGGGTTGTCTTCCTGTTGACAGAAAAGGCTACCCTCTGAGACGAGCAATAATCTGGGCGGATCAGAGAGGTGAATCTCAGGCAAAACTTTTTCGAGAAAAAATTGAAGAAAAGGAGGTTTACAGAATAACCGGACACCGAATAAGTCCCACTTACTCAGCCTGCAAAATAATGTGGGTTAAAGAAAATGAACCGGAAGTTTTTAAAGATACTTTTAAAACCCTTCACGCCAAAGATTACATAATCTTTAAATTAACAGGGAAATTTGTTACTGATTATTCGGACGCTTCCGGTATGAATCTTTTTGACCTTGAAAAAAAGCAATGGTCAGAACCCATTTTAGAGGCAACGGATATCCCGATCGAAATCTTACCAGAACTTCATTCCTCTTTAGAGGTAGCAGGTGAAATTCTTTCAGCACCTGCAAAAATGATGGGACTTCTCCCTGGAATTCCAGTAGTGATAGGAGGTGGAGACGGCCCCTGTGCTTCTGTTGGAGCAGGAGTGGTTGAGGAAGGTAGTTTTTACAACTACCTGGGCTCCTCATCATGGATAGCAGTTGCCAGTAAGAGCCCCGGGAAGGACCCTGAAATGCGCACATTCACCTTTCATCACCTTCATCCAGAGCTTTACATGCCAGCGGGTACAATGCAGGCTGCTGGAGGTTCTTATCAGTGGGTTAAGGAAAATCTATGTAAACTGGAGACCCGGGCGGCAGAAATGGCGGAAATTGATCCTTACAAGATTCTGGATACAAAGGTAGTTTCTGTTTCGCCAGGGGCAAACAGTCTCATCTTTTTGCCCTATCTAATGGGAGAAAGAAGTCCTCACTGGAATCCAAAAGCTCGGGGTGCGTACATAGGATTAACTGTTAAACACAAAAAAGAACACATTATCCGGGCAACCCTTGAAGGTATTGCCTTTAACCTTCGTATAATTCTTGATATTCTGGAAAAAGAAGTCCTTCAAAAAGAAGCTAAAGAAATTACCGTAATTGGAGGATTAGCTCTAAGCCCTGTTTTTTGTCAGATTCTTGCTGATATTTATAATAAAAGAATAAAAAAACCTGCTCTGGTGGAAGAAGCAACTTCACTGGGAGCAGCTATCGCGGGAGGGGTTGCTGTAGGCTTGTTTAAAGAGCTGAAGGAGGCCAAAAAACTGGTGAAATCAGAATTCACCAATCAGCCAGATTTCAGGTACCGAAATTACTATGAAAAACTATATAAGACTTTCAAAGAAAGTTATAAGGCACTTTTGCCTATTTACGAAAAATTGGTAGAGATGGAGTGAAAATTTAACCTTCAGGCATGATATGAAAAATGGCCAAAATTAAGATAGAAAAAAAACTTGTTGAGGGGGAACTGGTCATATTTGATAAAGACGGAACGCTGGTCGATTTTTGTTATACCTGGGAAAAAATAGCAAGAGCTCGTATCAGGATACTTGCGGAAAAAATGAGGGTATCTTCTTTTGTTACACGAGAGATTTCGCGCTCTTTCGGTATAGACCCGGATACCGGTTTTATTGATCCTCGAGGTCCTCTGGTTCAGGCTTCTCAGGAAGATGAAGCTATAATCGCTGCCTCAATTCTTTATAGAGAAGGCTACCCCTGGGATGAGGCACGTCAGATAGCTGAAGAGGTATTCCAGATGGCGGAAAATAGATATCCGGTTGAACAGCTAACCAGACCGGCTCCTGGTGTCAAGATGGTCATTCCTAAATTAAAAAGAGCTGGACTGAAGATAGCTGTAGCTACCATCGATAGTTACAAACGGACACTGGAAGTCCTGGAGATAATAGGTTTGAAAAACTTTTTTGATCTTATCATAAGTAAAGATGACGTAAAAAACCCTAAACCTCATCCTGAAATGATTCTTACTATATGTAACCGTCTTAATATACCGCCTGAAAAAGCCCTAATCGTTGGTGATACTGTTAATGATATGATTATGGGAAAAAGAGCCAGAGTAGCTCTCACAGTGGGCATACTTAATGGGGTCAACACTCCGGAAACTTTTTCTGGTTTGGCTGATGTCATTATAAAATCTCTTTCGCAAATTGACATAAACAGTGGAGGATAAACCTTGCAGGTGAAAACTTCAGCGTCTTTAATGTGTGCTGATTTCAGGCATTTACTTGAGGACGTGAGGAAACTGGAAAGAGCCGGTATCAACTGGCTTCATTTTGACATCATGGACGACCATTTCGTTCCCAATTTGACTTTGGGGCCGTTGATTGTGGAGTCATTAAGGGGAAAGACAGATCTTCCCTTTGATGTTCATTTACAGATTACCAAGCCTGAGTTTTTTATACCGGTTTTTTCCCGGATAGGTTGCGAGATCATAACTTTCCATCTGGAGGCTACCAATCATGTTTTTCGTATGGTATCCCTTATTAAGGAGAAAGGTAAAAAGGCAGGAATTGCCATTAATCCGGCAACACCTGTAGAGCCTCTGGAGTATATTCTTTCTGAACTTGATCTGGTAATAATAATGACAGTTGAACCTGGATTTGCCGGACAGAGGTTCATTCCTCAGGTTATTCCTAAGATAGAAAAATTAAGAGAGATGGTGGAAAAAAAGGGATTAGAAGTGGATATAGCAGTTGATGGGAATATCTATGAAGAAACTATAAGGAAAACCAAAAAGGCAGGAGCAAATGTTTTCATTGCAGGGACATCATCTGTTTTTAGGCCCGATAGAGACCTCGAGGAAGCTGCAAGAGAGTTCAAAAAAATCTGTGAAGAAGCTTAAAGGTATTCTCGTTGAAAACTCATTTATTTGACAAGATAAGTGTATTTTTTCTTAATACAGAGCTTTTATCGAAAATATGTATAACAAACTGTGAGAAAATAACTTGACCTTTTTTATTATTTTTTTATGCTTATTTCAGAATGAGGTTCTATAATGCAGAATAAAAACGGGATGGTAAAAAAAGACACCCCAGAACCTAAATATCTTATCAAGGTACTTGATAAGTCTTTGACTATTCTGGAGACAATTGCTAGAGAAGATTCCTCCCTTGGTATCGCTGAACTAAGCAGTAGACTTAAAATTGGGGCAAGTACCGTTCATCGAATACTGGATACTCTTAAATACAGAGGTTATGTTGAGCAGGATCCAGTGACTCGAAAATATGAGCTGGGAAACAAAGCCCTGGAACTTGGACTTGCGAAATTACAGAAAATGTATCTGGTAAAAGAAGCTGCTCCCTACCTGAGAGAACTTATGAACAAATGTCAGGAAACGGTCCATCTTGCCATTCTTGATGATGGAGAGGTTCTATATCTGGATAAAGAAGAACCTCTTCAAACAATACGCATGGTCTCCCAGATTGGTAGGAGGGCTCCAGCTCACTGTACGGGTTTGGGGAAAGTTCTTTTGGCTCACCTGGATGAGAGAGAAAGAAGAAAAATTGTAGAGAAAAAGGGATTAAAACGTTTTACACAGAGAACAATAACTGACAAAAGCCTTTTAGAAGAAGAACTGAATAAAATAAGAAAACAGGGATTTGCTGAAGATAGAGGTGAACATGAGAAAGATGTACGATGTGTTGCTGCTCCTTTGAGAGATTATGAGGGCAAGGTGATCGCCGCCATTAGTATTTCAGGTCCAGCATTTAGGATGAATTCTTCCAGATGTGAAAAATTAAAAGAACTTCTGATGGAAACTACCAAAAAAATCTCCCGTAGACTCGGGTACCTTCAAGGGGTTAAAAACAGTAAACAGGAGGTGATGAGAACATACAAAAACTGAAAAAAATTTAAGGGGGTAAAATAAATGTTTAGCAAAAAACAAAAAGTGGCAGTACCGGTAGCCTTGATGCTGATGGTACTTATCATTAGCTGGTTTAGTTTGCCTGCCCTTGCAGCTTATAAGGAAGTACAGGTAAACATCCCTCCAGGATTTAAGTTTGGTACCTATACTCAAAAGCCCTGGGCTGGGAAGACCATCCATGTTGCTATGGTTGCAGAACCTCGCTCTGATGCGTTAAAAGCTTTAGTTGGTGAATTCGAGAAGTTGACCGGAATCAAGGTAGTCTTTGATATTCTAGCTTATCCTACTCTACAGGAAAAACAGATGGTAGCTCTTACTCAGGGGACAGGAGCTTATGATGTAGTCCACGTTGACTGTGTATGGGTCGGACAATATGCAGGTGAAGGATGGACTATTCCCTTGGAAAAATTCATTTTGAGGACGGATCGTGAAACTTTGGCTCTGGATGATTTTATTCCATCAGTATTAGAAGAACAGGGTATGTGGGAAGACCGGATACATGGATTACCCTTTATTAATGCTGCATTTGGGCTTCATTATCGTACTGACATATTTGAAAAATACGGGATAAACGTCCCTCAAACCTGGGAAGAGCTTAAGGAAACTGCTGAAAAGCTCAATTTGAAAGAGCCCGGCGTAAATGGAATAACTTTCATGGGAAGAAGAGGTGTCCAGCTTCAGTGCACATATGATAATATGATCTGGTCATTCGGTGGCGAGTGGTATGACGAAAATTATCGTCCTACAATAAACAGTCCTGCTGCTGTAGCGGCATTGGAGTATTTTAAGTCTCTTATTCCTTTTGCCCCCAGGGGAGTGTTGACCTATGACTGGGATGAGAGTGCCCGTACCTTTGCCGATGGAAGAGCAGCTATGAACTTACAATGGCACAATGCTGCTCCTCTCTGTTCAGACCCTTCAAAATCTAAAATTGTTGGCAAATTTGATTTTGCTATGATTCCTGGAAAACTACAACCCGATGGAAGTATAAAACGAACTCCTACTTTTGGTGGTTGGAGCCTGGAAATCCCAGTTGATTCCAAATTCAAAGAGGCGGCATGGGAATTTATAGTTTGGGCTACTTCACCGGAAATGGAGCCAAGATTAGCTTATGCACAACCTGGCGATCGTTTCTCTTCCCTGGCAGATCCAGAACTGCAGGCTAAATATGTTGGGTATCCCACGCTATTAAAATCCTTACCCATAGCTAAAGGACGCCCAAGGATTCCTGCTTATTCCGAACTTGCTGATGCTCTGGAGGTTGCTCTATCTGAAGCTATGACTGGAGCTAAAAGTGCTAAAAAGGCTCTCGATGAGGCTAATAAGAAGTTTGAGTTTATCTTGAGGAAGTGGGGATATCTGTAAAATCGAAGAAAATAGGGGGTAAGGACCAAACCTTATCCCCTATTCAGAGAAGAAATGACTAAAAATAAAAACAGAAAAATAATAGTTTTTTTATCCGTTATAAGACGTAGATATACATGGCTTTTCTTTCTTGCTCCTGTAATTATTATACTCATAAGCATAGTTATATTTCCCCTTATTTTTTCCCTTTCCTTAAGCTTCCACGAATGGAATGTAATTAGAGGTAAGGAGTGGACATGGATTGGTCTGGAGAATTATAAAACTATCTTTCTATACGATCCCTATTTCCGCTCCACACTTAAAGTAACCTTTCTCTACCTCTTGGGAACAGTCCCGCTCCAGTTTGCGTTGGGTCTTGCAGTAGCACTTATTTTAAACAGAATTACAACCAAAATTATAGGATTTTTAAGAACCACTTTGATTGTTCCCACCACCATGACACCTGTAGTAGTAGGAATTATATGGAGACTCATGTACAATCCAGATTTGGGTATGCTTAATTACTTTCTCACTTTATTTGGTTTTCCACCTATTAACTGGGTAGGTAAACCAGAAACTGCTCTTCCCTCGGTAATGATGGCTGATATTTGGGAATGGACTCCTTTTATGGCTTTAATACTTTTAGCTGGATTGCAAGCTTTACCTCAGGATTCTTTCGAAGCAGCTATTGTTGATGGGGCAAGTTCGTGGCAAATCTTTCGCTATATAACCTTACCACTTTTAACTCCAATAATGATGGTAGCACTTCTCATCAGAATAATGGACTCTTTTAAGACCTTTGATCTAATTTTTGTCCTCACCCAAGGTGGACCTGGAATGAGTACAGAAGTCCTTAATTACTATACTTATCGATATGGATTTAAGTTTTTCCACATGGGATACGCTTCAGCTTTATCTTGGTTGGTTTTAGTTATAGTAACGGTAATTTCAATAAGTTTGATTCGAGTATTGCAAACAAAAAATATAGCTAAAGGATAAAGAGGTGAATATAAGAACACTCAAAACCGCAATTTTTATAATAATAACAGTTCTGATATTCATTGTAATACTTTTTCCACCTTTTATTTTATTTTTCACCTCTATCAAAACAGAATCAGAGGCACTCAGCTTTCCTCCTGTCTGGATTTTTATACCTACTTTGGAAAATTATAGGGAGGCCATCCAGAAAACCCCCATCGAGAACTACCTATTAAACAGTCTAATAATTGCTTCCTCAAATACCGGAATAGTTCTTTTTCTGGGTTCTCTGGCTGGTTACGCTTTAGCCCGTTTTAAATTTAAAGGAGCAGAAAACATTTCATTTTGGATCCTCTCAATAAGAATGATGCCACCTGTAGCTGCTATTATACCTCTTTATATTATCATGAAAAATCTCCGTCTCTTGGACAATCCATTAAGTTTAATTATAACCTATCTTACCTTCAATTTACCTTTTGCGGTGTGGATGATGAAAGGTTTTTTTCAAGAAGTCCCTAAAGAAATCGAGGAAAGTGCCCTTGTTGATGGGTGTTCTACTTTTGGAACCTTCTGGAAAATAGCCATGCCTCTTGTAGCTCCTGGTCTTGTAGCAACAGGTATCCTTACTTTTATTTTTTCCTGGAATGAATTTCTTTTCGCCCTTATTCTCACTGGAAGTAAAGCAGTAACCTTGCCTGTAGGTATCACAAGCTATATTAAAGAGACAGGTATTGGATGGGGATATATGACAGCAGGCGGAGTGCTAGCCCTAATTCCAGTGATGGTATTTACTATTCTTGCTCAAAAACACCTGGTAAAGGGCCTAACCATGGGGGCTTTAAAATAGACAATAAGGGAGGGAGTGAATGAAATTACAGGGAAAATCAGCTGTTGTAACAGGTGGTGCTATGGGGATAGGAAAAGCCATCTCTCGACTTTTTGCCAGTGAGGGTTGTAAAGTGGTTATTGCCGATGTAAATGAAGAAGAAGGAACTAAAACACAAAGAGAAATTCAAGAAAAAGGGGGCAAGTGTTTATTTGTAAAGACCAACGTCTCTCAGGTTGATGAGGTAAAGAATATGGCACAGAAAGCTATTTCTTTTTGTGGAAAGATTGATATACTGGTTAACAATGCTGGAATCTGGAGACCGGGAAAAGTAACCACCCTTAGTGAAGAGATCTGGGATCAGGTTTTAAATACAAATTTAAAGGGAATTTTTCTTGTATCCCGTGAAATCATCCCCGTAATGCAGAAAAAAGGCGGAGGTTCGGTTATAAATATTGCTTCAGTTGCTGGTCTTGTAGGAGCCAGGGAGGCTGCTGCTTATAATGCTTCCAAAGGGGGTGTGATAAATTTGACCCGAAATATGGCTCTTGACTTTGCTTCCGATAATATCCGGGTCAACTGTATCTGTCCGGGAATGATAGATACAGCTCAAGGAGATACAGTTGTAGCTCACTATGCCCCAGAAAAAGACCCCGCAGAGGCCAAAACTAACTGGCAACCCTTACGAAGAAGAGGCTTACCAGAAGATGTTGCCCGTCTCGCCCTTTACCTTGCCTCAGATGATTCTGCTTTTATGACCGGTTCGATACTGGTGATAGATGGTGGTTTGACAGCCGAGTAATACTTCTGAAATAACTTTAAGTCTTAGAGGTTAAAAAATGCGCATATTAGCTGTAGGTGCACATCCTGATGATATAGAACTTTTATGTGCGGGGACTCTTGTCAAGTTTAAAAAACGGGGAGATGAGATCTTTATGGCTTACCTTTGTAATGGAGATAAGGGGCACTATGAGATAAAACCACCTGAACTTGCCAGGATTAGAGAAGAAGAGGCAAAAAAATCTGCTAAGATAATTGGAGCAAAGATAAAAGGAGGCTTTTTCGGTGATTTTGAGATATATGATACTCCCGATACCAGAAAGAAGGTCGCTGATTTAATTCGTCTTGCTCGCCCTGATCTCATTATAACTCATCATCCAGACGATTACATGGTTGACCACTCTATGACTTCACGTATTGTAATTTCTGCAAGCTTTGCTGCCACAACTCCCAACTATGTAACCCAACATGAGTTTATTCCCTCTATACCACCAATAATCTTTATGGATACACTTGCTGGAGTGAGATTTTCTCCAACCGATTACGTTGACATTTCCGATGTTATTGAAATCAAGGAAAAAATGCTTCTCTGTCATCAATCCCAGTATAAATGGTTGAAGGAGCATGACAATATTGATTACGTTGAATTTATGAAAAATATAGCTTCCTTTAGAGGAAGACAGTGTGGAGTAAAATACGCTGAAGCCTTTCAGGTATACCAGGTCTGGGGCAGAATAAGGCCAGAAAGGCTACTTCCATAAAAAATTTTATGAAAAACAAGAAATGAATAAAGTAAAAGTTGGAATTATCGGCTTAGGAAGGTGGGGAGAAGTTGAAATTTCTGCTCTTTCTACCTTGCCTTATGTTGAGATGGTAGCTGTTTGCTCCCGTAGTGAAGAAAGATGTAAACAAATAGTTCAAAGGTATAAAATAAAAAAATACTATCTTGATTTTCAAAAAATAATCCAAGATCCAGAAATTCAGGTCATAATAGTGGCTACTGAACCGGAACGACATTCTGAGCCAATTTTAGCAGCCCTTGAGGCAGAAAAAGATGTTCTGGCAGAAAAACCTCTGGCACTTAATATGGAAGAAATTGAAAAAATAATCCGGAAGGTAAGAGAAAAAAAGGTTATCTTTATGGTGGCCCATACCCTTCGCTTTGATATTCGCTATGAGATGCTTAAAGAAAGAATAAAAAGAGGAGAACTGGGAAAAATCGTCTCTATTTACAGTAAAAGAAACGTATGGAGGGGTCTTTTTGAACAGCATGCAAAACACACACCTATGCTTGAAACTGGTATCCATGAAATTGACCTTGCTCGCTGGTACATGGAAGATGAAGTAACTAAAGTTTATGCCAGAAAGATAAATATTTTGAATCCGCATATTGCTGATACTTACTGGGCTGTACTGACATTTTCCCGTGGTGGAATTGCCGTAGTTGAAACATCCTGGTTACTTCCAGATGGTGCTCCTACCCAGTTAAACTCCACAGTGGAAGTTATAGGATCCAGGGGGGTTGCCTTTATTGACTCTCCCTGTGTGGGTATGTCTGTCTGGACCGAGAAAAGGGGTGAACATCCTGACATTTTTTTCTGGCCAACGGTTGAGACCAGAGCATGGGGGACAGTTTATCGGATACTGGATTATTTTATGCAGTGTGTTTTAAAAAGGCAGCCACAGAGAAAAGTTCCCCTTGAGGATGTTAGAGAGTCAGTTAAAATAACTCTGGCAGCCATAGAGTCTGCAGAAAAAGGAGTGGAGATATCATTATGAAGATATTTTCCGGTATCTACCTTGTAGGAGCTGGAATGTTAGGTCTTTCACATCCTAATGACTGTTATGTTTATCTTCTGGATGGAAAAGAGGAGCTTGCCTTAATCGATGCGGGTGTGGGGCTTGAGATAGAGCAAATCTTTACAAATATAGAGAAAGAAGGATTTAGTCCTGATAAAATCACCAAGATTATCCTAACTCACACTCATGCAGATCATGCTGGTGGGTGCAGGAAAATGAAGGAAAAATTTGGGTGCAAGATCTTTGTCCACAGTAACGAGGTTAATCTTCTTGAAGAGGGAACAGATGAAGAGCTTGGCTTAATTATAGCCAAAGAAAGTGGTATATACTCTCAGGATTATGTCTTTCCTCATTGCTCAGCCGATGTAAGAATATCACACGATGATATTATTAGGGTTGGAAGATTTTTACTAAGGGCTATTCATGTTCCGGGGCACAGTCCGGGATCAACCTGCTATTTTTTAGAACATGAGGGGAAAAATATTCTTTTTACCGGTGACGTGGTTTTTTACAATGGAGAGATAGGACTTTTAAATTACTGGGGTTCAAATCTTGCCGATTATCGCAGCTACATTGGACGACTATCAGGTCTTTCTGTAGACGTTCTCTTACCAGGTCATAAGCTTTTCACTTTAAGAGAGGGCCAAAAACACATCAATCAAGCCATCTTGGCACTCAGGAAGCTATCTGTTCCTCCCACTTTTATATGATAAAAAAAGGACTGGTGATTTTGGATATAGCAGGCAAAATCAATAAAGACGAACTTGTTGCTCTTTGTCGGCAACTCATAAAAATACCAAGCCACAAAGAGGTAAAAGGACAGGAAGGAGAAATTGCCTGGTTTATCAAAAAGACACTGGAAAAGGAAAATATTGACACAGAGTTTCAAGAAGTTGCTTCCGGAAGGTGCAATGTAATTGCTAAAATAGAAGGAACTGGAACGGGTTCCTCTTTACTCTTTAATGGGCATATGGATACGGTCAGACCTCACGGAATGACTGATCCTTATGGAGCCAAGGTCAAGGGTGGAAGAATCTGGGGAAGAGGTGCTGCTGATATGAAAGCTGGACTTGCTGGAATGATGTATACACTGATGGTTTTGAAGAGAGAAAGGATAAAACTTCAGGGAAGTCTAATTTTAGCGGCAGTCGTTGGTGAGGAAAATGTGAGCGAAGGAACGCAAAAACTGGTGATGGATGGACCTCTTGCCGAGATGGCCATAGTTGGCGAACCAACCAGCCTCAGTATAGTTACTGCCCACAGAGGAATTGAATGGCTGGAAATCAAAGTAAAAGGAAAATCTGCTCATGCCGGGGTTCCTGAGCGAGGTGTAAATGCTATTGTAAGTGCGGCAAAAATTATATATACCCTGGAAAAGAAACTGAGTTTTATACTCTCAAAAAAATCCCATCCTCTTTTAGGATCACCTACGTTCAATGTTGGAAAAATAAGAGGAGGAATTCGTAATAGTGTGGTTCCAGAACTGTGTACAATTCAACTTGATCGAAGAACAATCCCTGGAGAGAAAACCCCGGATGTTATCAAAGAAATTCAAGAGATTATTACCGAAGTGAAAAAAAGACATGCTGAGATTGATGCTAAGGTATCGGCAATTCCCGTGGGACCAGAAAGTGAAGATGAACTAAAACAATTAGAGGGACAAAATATAAAAGTTCCTCCTCATGAGCCAATGGAAATTTCCCCTGAAAGCAAGATCGTTACTGTCTTAAAGGAAGCAATCAGACAACTCACAGGAAGAAAACCGCAAATTAAAGGGATGCCAGGATGGACTGACGCTGCACTACTCACTAATATGGCTAAAGTGCCTTCGGTGGTTTTTGGTCCGGGAGATATCCTTCAGGCACACAGTAATGAAGAATGGGTTGAGATTGAGGAGCTTGTACAAGCCACCAGAGTATATATTTATACCGCATTAAGGGTTTGCGGGTTAAAGAGGAGGTGAACAACGGGAAAAATCTTTTTAATTAAAGAAGGGGGTTTAAGATGAGAAAAAAATATGTGAGGGTAGGAGTTATACTTTTAGGTTTGTTATTTTTGGTTTCACTGATGGTACCGGGTGCTCTGGCAAAAACAAAGATAAGGGTTCTCTGTTTTGCTCAGGGTTTTGCCTGGCCGGAGCTTTTTGGTACCAGTGGTGTAGAAGAAACAGAAAGACTTAAACAATTTGAAGAAAAAGAAGGAATAGATGTTCAGATTGAATGGGGAGATGAAACTGCAGTCAGACAAAAGGTAGCTGCTGACCTTGCCGCTGGAACAGGTCGTTATGACCTTGTTCTGGTAGGAAGTGATGGAGGAGTACAAACCTACGGATATGGTGGATTTCTGGAACCCCTTGATGATTACTTCAAACGCTATCCAAGCGAATATTTTGATCCCGAAGATGTTTATCCTCAGTTTCTGGATGCCAATCGGGTTGAAGGAGTTTTATATGCACTTCCCTATTATTCTTTTGGAGCAGGTATAATCTATCGAAAGGACATATTCGATAAATACGGACTTACCCCTCCCAGAACCACAGACGAACTCTATCAAGTCCTCGAAGCACTGAAATCGGGGCTGGAAGGCGAAGGAATCACTGATGTTTATCCCTTAACTATGCGAGGTGCTCCGGGAGAAGAGCCCTCTCTTGATCTGACTGGATTTGTCTATGCCTGGGCCGGTTATCCTGCCTGGTTTGAAGGAGGCGCAATAACTCCAAAGGAAATAAAAGAAAAGAAAGCCATGCCTATTTTTACTGGTGATTTTGCTCCCGGATTTCAGGCTTTTGTAGAGATGTGTCAGAAATTTGGACCTCCAGGAATCTCAACTCACACCTGGGTGGATATGATGAATATCTATGCCATGGGAAAAGCGGTTATATTAATGCCATCAGCAATTAATGGTTATGCAGCTCTTGGAATTACCGAGAACGAGAATGTGAAAAAATACACCCGATTTGCCAAAATTCCTACCGGACCTGGAGGAAAACAAATCCAGAGTTTCTGGACTTTCTCTCTGGGTATCAATAAGGACTCAAGGTATAAGAAGGAAGCCTGGAAAGTTCTCACTTTTCTTATGGGAAAAGAATCCATGCAGGCTTTTGCTGAAAGAACCCAGTGGCCTAACGTTACCATGAAGTCTGTCCTTTATAGTGACGTTTTAATTAAAAAATACGGGATAGAGGAAATAAAACTCAATGAAGAATCCATCCTGGAAGCTGATCCGTTTTACTTCCCTTATATACCCGAGCTTAACGAATACATGGATAGAATAGGAACTGCTGCTTCAGAGGCAATAGCTAAGACCAAAACTATCAAGGATGTCCTCTCTGGACTCCAGACCTGGGC
>Ga0190361_1000240_pt1 | contig 23199 bp, 20 predicted proteins | sample 48721845_MG_FD_161273 | JGI IMG/M metagenome (GOLD analysis project Ga0190361, IMG submission 161273) | Hydrothermal vent microbial mat bacterial communities from Southern Trench, Guaymas Basin, Mexico - 4872-18-4-5_MG | ecosystem: Environmental > Aquatic > Marine > Hydrothermal vents >... | reverse complement strand
GAACAGTTCCATCTGGAGTCACTCTCGCACCATATATCTCCCCGTAACCTCCCCTATTATCCACCCAGACAACAAAAAAATTAGTTCCATTAAAAGAAATATCCGGAGAACCTTGAGTACCTGCCTCTGCACAAATTGTAAATAATGTGGAAACATTGCCATCAATGCTAACGGTTTTTCCTTTGATATCACCATCCAGTGTTGCCCAAACTACCATATACCTGGAGGATCCATCATATGCAATTCTTGGAGAGTAAACATCCTCGTTCATAATGGTAATTCCAAGGGTGTCTACAACCTCATTTCCCTTCACTCTTGCCCCCTTTAAAGATGCACTATCACACCAGACAACAAAGTAATTATCACCATCCGCACTTGTGTATCCGAATGCAATTGCAGGATAACGTTGACTATAAGTTTTTCGAGATATCAAAATTCCACAGGTGTCTAGAACCTCACCATCTGTTGATATTCTTGTCCCATATATATGACGATACTCTTCTCTCTCATCTTCCCATACAGCAAAGAAACTGAACGTTCCTCCTGCAATTGAGGGCCTATCCTGACTTCCAGGAAGCCAGTAGACCGGCGGTTCGGGGTCTACCATGAAACTCCCGGATATTTTCCCCATCATCAGACTGAAACAGAGGATACTTAAGGATACTATACTTTTGGAACTCATTTTACCACCCCCTCCATCCAGATTCTGATATGATTAATAATAAGACAAAAAATATAAAAGTCAAGTCTACCTATTGGTAATCTTTATAGAACCTCCGGATTTATAAATAGGTCTATCCAGGGAAGTCTGTAGGTAAACCAGATGTAAAGAAATGCGGATACAATAATCAAAATCCAAACCCCAATTTTAAAATCAACTGTAACCTGTGATTTTTCCGTTACTTTTTCCATAATACCCGCTATCAAAGCAGCTCCGTAGGTGATGGAAACTGCCCATATTAGATCTAGTATAAGAGAACCTATCCTACCAAAAAGGGCAGGCGCTATATACCACAGGATAAAGGTGAACCATGGCACAATAACTGTAGATAGCAATCTGGGATACCAGAAATTCTGAGCCCTTTTTTTCTTTATAATCACCAGATACTCAATCCCGCTTGTAAAGAGATATGCCCAGAAGGCCATCTTCAGATGCTGAAAAACCGATTCGTTGATTCCACAGAATGGTGTCAGAAATGACCACTGGGTTAACTCATATCCAAAATGGAGTATAATAAAGATAAATAGATAAATTAATGACTTAATAAATATGTTCATGCCACCTCCTTATTTTGCTGTGAAATAATATAGCAATAAAAAAGAAAATACAAAAACTGAGAATGAGTCTCATTTGCTCTTGACAGTTCTCATATTTTTATTTAAATTAAATAAACTCAACCTAAAAGGAGGTGTGAGTGATGTGGTGGGTACCATGGTTTGGATGGGGGAGAGGCTGGGGACGTGGTAACCCGTTCCCCTTCTGCAGGTTCTTCCCATGGTTGCCCAGAGGATGGAGATGGTTCATGCCATTCGTACCATATTATCCATCCACTATGTACCCCTATTGGAGCCCGTACTATGGTTTCACATTCTATCCACAGTACTATTATTATCCCCAGACCCCTTATACAACGTCATCTATTCAAACCAAGCAAGCCTGAAAGGAGGTGGTTGTATGTTCTACTACCTCTGGGGAAGAGCATACAGCCTCCTTCCTTATATCTGGTACAAATCGCAGATTTTGAACCCCTGGTTCATATACTTCTATCCACCTATCCCTAAAAATGCAGAACTCGAAATGCTTAAAGATTTCAAGAAAACTCTGGAAGAAGAGTTGAAATGGATTGAGGAAAGGATAAAAAGCTTAGAGGAAGGAAAGGAGAGCTGAGAAAGGGAGTAAGGTATATTTTATTGAACTAAATTATTATATTTTACTATGAGTTCCTCACGTGAAATAAGAGGATAACTTATAGTTGCAAGAGTTTCTTTTCTCATTTTCCCCTCTATAACCAGTTCACGACCTGCTTTTTAACTGCATTTAACACCGTTTTCCCTTCCCGGGTTATCCTACCTTTTTTCTTTAAAAGAAGGGCATGGGGCCTCAATACTGCACCGGCAAATTGAACACCGGCGGTTTCTGCAAACTCCTTGAGAATACCAACCACTGTACCAAAATTCTCCAATTCCCACCATCCACCAGTGGAAACAAGCGCAATTCTCTGGATTTTTACATCTTCATGAAATCTTGCTCGAGTTCGACCTTCCCGGGTCTCCAGCAGTGGCTTAATCAATGGACATAGCCGTTTAAGGATGCACTGCATCCTGGCTGGAAGAGGAATGTAGACCGGAGTTGCAATGACTAGGATGTCACATTCCCACAACTTGGGATATAATACCTGCATATCATCCTGAATGTAACATGCTCCGGTTTTTCATACCAGCAATACATTTCTCCAGTACAGTGTCCTATCTCCATTTTGTGGGCGTAGAATAATTCCACTTCTGCTCCAGCTCCCTTCATCCCCTGGATAAAGGGATCGAGAAGCAGTGCAGTATACCCCTTCTCCATCCTGGGACTGCCATTGATGACTAGAACTTTAATCATAACCCCCCTCCTATGTTAAAGACATTATAAGGCTTACCTTCGAAAATAAAAATCCTAAAAATAATTAAAAAAGGAAATACTACTTTCTATACCCCGAATATTCTTTTTCAAGCCATTTGAAATGCATCATCCTGGGGTTTATACCCAAGTTCTCTCCTGGCATTTGAAATATCCAAAAAGGACCCTCTGTTGTTTGAAATTCCGTAATATATCCCGAACTTTACATCTGAGGATAGGCTCTTCTCAACCAGTTGAATGAGATCATTGTGACTGAGCCATATTTTCATGAGTCTTTTATCACGTGGAGGGTCGTTGTCTCTTAAAACTGCCCCGATTCTCAAACAGATGGATGAAATTCCATAGAGTTCAAAATATTCTCTTGCAAGCGCTTCCCCAAACACCTTACTTACAGCGTAATCACCGTCAGGCCTTATGGGATCGTATACTGTTATTTTCCTGGGGTTCTCCTTACTATAAAGTTCCGGATTCTCATAACATCCTGTAACATGGTTGGAGCTTGCAAAAACAATTTTCTTAACTCCAAATTTTTTGGCGCACTCATATATATTTCTGGTCCCTATTATATTATTTTTAAGCACAGACTCCCATGGTGCATGAACTCTGGGGTCCGCTGCAAGATGAACCACATAATCAGGCATAACCTCTCTGAAGACTTCTTCGAGCATCGGATAATCTGAAATATCAACTTTGAAGTACTTGGGGAAGCGGGAATCTTTTATATCCACGCCGTAGATTTCATACCCTGAAAGAGCTTCCCTTAATATTCTCCCTATAGTTCCTTCTATTCCAGTAATTAACAATTTTTTCTTCATTTAAGTTACTCCTTATTAAAAAATTAATCGGCTATTGATCTATATTTACGAAAACTCATTAAATATCTGTTTTCTCACAGCACCGGGAAATATTTCTCTATCTCATATTTTGTCACTTTTGTTCTGTACTCGTCCCATTGTGCCTTTTTTGAAGCGATGAGCTTTTCAAAGGCAGAATCTCCCAGTACCTTCCTTGCGATTGTACCCTTTTCTGCCTCCATTATCGCTTCTATAAGGCTGCCGGGTAAAGATTCAATTCCCTTCTCCTTCCTTTCTTCAGAGGTAAAGTGATACACATTCTCCTCCATTGCAGATGGAAGGTCATATTTCTTCTTAATACCTTCAAGACCAGCGGTAAGGAGGACTGCAAAGACCAGATAGGGGTTGCAGGCAGGATCAGGTGAACGATACTCCACTCTCATGGATGACTTCTTCTCCAATGGAATAGCGGGAATCCTCACCAGTGGGGATCTGTTGTATCTTCCCCAGCATATGTATACAGGAGCTTCATATCCTGGAACAAGCCTCTTATAGGAATTGATCCACTGGTTGGTAACAAGGGTTATCTCTCGGGAATGTCGTAACAACCCCGCAAGAAACCCACGCCCCATTTCTGAAAGATGATAAGGATCGCTTTCATCAAAGAAAGTGTTCTCTTTCCCTCGGAAAAGTGATTGATGTAGATGTAAGCCGCTGCCATTGATCCCCTCCACAGGCTTTGGCATAAATGTAGCATAGTATCCATTCTTTTCAGCCACATATTTTACAATAAATTTTGCTGTTACCAGGGCATCAGCCATGGTTAGGGCATCGCTATATTTAAGATCTATTTCATACTGAGAGGGAGAAACTTCGTGATGGATATATTCCACTTCTATTCCCATGGAAGCCAGTAGTTCCACAGTTTCCCTCAAAAGAGCCTCACCGGTATCAGGTGGTATGTAATCAAAATACCCCTTGAAATCCAGAAACTCAGTGCCCTTATGGGACTTAAAGTAGAAAAATTCAAGCTCTGGACCCACATAATAGGTAAATCCTTCTTTCTCTGCATCTTTAAGAGCCTTCCTGAGTATCCATCTGGGAGAATCTTCATAATAATTACCATCGGGAGTCTTTACGTCACAGAAGACCCTGGCGATTTTACCCACACTGCTTTCCACAGGAAGAATCACAAAGGTGGATAGATCCGGATACAAGAACATGTCACTTTCTTCAATTCTAGCAAATCCCCTGATGGAACTGCCATCGAAAGAAGCTCCCCATGTGAGAACATCATCCCATCTTGAAGCAGGTATGGACACACTCTTAAGACTCCCCTCCAGATCTGTAAACCAGAGCTGGATGAATTTTATTCCCTCTTCTTTTATGATTTTTCTGATCTCTTCCCTGTGCATTTTCCCCTCCTTCAAAATATGGGGATATTATAAATGAAAAAAAACTTTATTCAAAAAATCTTTTTTTCGTATCGGTATTGAAAAAATAGCGCCGTTACCGGCCTAGAGAAGTAAACCTTTTTACCAGTATTTCTGTTTCCTCATATTTCCAGCTGAATATCTTATGCCACAGAAGGTTACCATCTCTATCAGTTTTGATTAAATAAACCTCCCTGTCCCCCCTGCTATAGGATTCTGTGGTACCGGCTATAATATAGCCCCCATCTGCTGTTTGCTGTACCGAACTGGCCAGGTCATTTCCCAGCCATCCAAAGGTTTTATACCACAGCATATCGCCTCTTGAATTTGTTTTCACAAGATACACATCATCTCCACCTTTTCCTTCAGAGTCTGTCCATCCAGCTATAATATATCCTCCCTCTTTCAGCGGATTTACATAAGCTCCGGATTCATTATGTCTTCCCCCAAAAGTATTTCTCCATAATAAATTTCCCTCTGTATCAATTTTAAGAAGCAATACATCATCTCTACCTGCTCCGTAAGATTTTGTCCATCCTGTCACAATATATTCTCCTCCTACCTCTTTTACACTATAAGCTCCATCGTCCTTCTCACCCCCGTAAGTATTCTGCCAGATGAGTTTTCCATTACCATCTACCTTTAAAACATACACATCTTTGTTTTTGCTAAAGGATGAAGTCCAACCTGCAACTATATATTCTCCTCCCTCGGTTCGGCAAATAGAATAAGCTACTTCATCCTTATCACTACCGAGCGTTTTGTGCCACACAATATTACCATTATCATCCGCCTTTATTAGAGATACATCTTTCTTACCATTACCTGTGGAATTGGTCCAGCCAGCAATAACATATCCACCATCGGCCGCCTCCACCAGAGATAAAGCCATCTCATCTCCCCTCCCCCCAAAGTTCCTCTGCCACATTACCTTTCCCTGAAGATCTGTCTTTAGTAGCAAAATATCATAACCTCTTGTTTCATAGAACCTTGTCCATCCTGCAATGATATATCCATCCTCAATGTTAAGAATGGACTTCCCTACATCGTCTCCCTTTCCTCCAAAAACTTCATACCACTGAAGATCTCCAGAGCTATCTGTTTTTATCAAATAAATATCACCTTTACCCTCAGAATAGGTCACCCCCACGATTATGAAGCCTCTGTCTTCCGTTTCCAGTACTGAGAATGCCATATCATCGCTCATAGAGAGAACATCCATGAATCTCTTAACAGGATTACTTCCGCAGGATAGGAAATGTATAATAATATAGAATACTATTACTATTCCTTTATATTTTTTCCACATAATCATCATCTTCAATCATGAAGCATCCAATACTTCATTACAAATTCTCAAATTTTCACAGTAAGGCTTTCTATATATAAATTAGGTAAAAACAAAAAAGTGCCTTATAATAAAGAGGAGTTAAAAAGTTATTTTTAGAAAACAAGGCAAGAAAAGGAGGAAATTCTATAGAAAATCAGGAAAAACACATCCGAGAGTTTGAAAAAGCTCTTTACGCAAGTAAAGATGGTTTACTGAGTATATTGAATGCCACTACCGATGCCATTGTTATGACTGACCATGCAGGGAAAATAGTGCTCTGGAATAAATCCGCGGAAAAAATCTTCAATTATTCGCAAGAAGAAGCCCTCTCCAGGGAGATCCATGAACTCATTCTTCCCCGGCGATTTCGTACCAAATTTGAAGCTTATCTTCCCCAATTCCGAGAAACTGGAGAAGCTCCAATCATTGGTAAAACCATAGAGAATACCGCTTTTAAAAAGGATAGAACAGAGATTCCCATTGAGGTCTCCACTACTTCGGTAAAAATTGCGGATAAATGGTATGCCATAGCGATTATTCGCGATATTTCTGAACGTAGGGAAATGAAGAAGGCCCTGGAGGAGAGTGTTAATCGTTTACAGGCTGTACTCAGTGCATTACCAGATCTTATATTCATACTGGATAAGAAAGGCTGTTTTGTGGATTATTATGCCAAACAGAAAGAAGACCTATATGTGAAACCTTTAGACTTTCTTAATAAAAGGATTCACGACGTGTTACCTGAGGATGTGGCTGAAAATGCTATGAATGCTTTACGAGAAGCCATTTCTAGTAACAGGGTTGTTAGTTTTGAATATAGCTTGGAAATGCCGGAAGGTGTTAGATACTGGGAGGGGCATTTTATTCATCTCAATAAAGAGAAGGTACTGCTCATCTCAAGGGAAATAACCAATCTCAAACTTTCGGAATTAAAGCTGAAAAAAGCTTATTCACAACTCCAGAAGGTTCTTGAAGGAGTTGTTAGAGCCTTTGCAAGACTTATTGAGCAAAGGGATCCATATACAGCTGGCCATCAGGAGCGTGTTGCTAGACTTTCGTGCGCTATAGGAAGGGAGCTGGGGCTCGATGAACAGAAAATACAGGGTATAAATGTATCCGCACTCCTCCACGACATAGGAAAAATTTCGGTACCCATTGAGATTTTAACAAAACCTGCCAAACTTACTGACCTGGAATTTACAATGATAAAACAGCATCCTGAAGTAGCGTATACTATACTGAAAAATATTGATTTTCCCTGGCCTGTGGCGGAAATTGTGTACCAGCACCATGAAAGACTTGACGGCTCCGGTTATCCAAGAGGACTCACGAGAAAAGAAATTTTACTTGAGGCAAAAATTATAGCTGTGGCAGATGTAGTAGAAGCCATGTTTTCTCATCGTCCATATCGTCCTGCCTACACACTGGATGAGGCTCTTCATGAAGTTTTCAGACACAAAGGGAATCTATATGACCCTGATGCAGTGAACGCTGCTATTCGATTGTTCAGGCAAAAAAAATTTACATTCTAATCAATCTTGAGTCTAAACCTCCAACCATCTTGCATTCAGTGAAAGGATATTACCAAGCTTTCTGAACGATCATAAACCAAGATATTATATTTCTCCTCGGCAGCATTCCTGGATCCTTCACTTTTTGAGGCTACACAGATAAGTTCAGTCCGAGGGGATTCTGCGATTATCCTAGAGTAAAGTTTTCCCATTATTCCATATCCTATAACTCCAAATCTTATCATATTAACCCCTTTTTGATTATAAAAGCTAAAAGGGTTAAAGACAAATTACGAGCAGGGATAGGCGGGAGGGAGATGGCCCCTGGGAAAGTGCTTACCTATCCCTGCCCGTAGAGAGTTAAAAGCTCAACTTGACCCTCAGGAAAACCTCGTCTCTTTCCTTCATGTTTGAAAAAACATTCCTTCCCTTTCCGTCGAGAATATGAGCCCCCAAGCGGACTTCCACATTGTCGTAAGGTGAGTAAGAAATCTCTGGTAAATAAGCAACACCATAATTTTCCCGAGGGTTATCCCAGTCAGATATAGTAGCAGCAATACCTACAGGAACGATTTTCAATTCATCGTTAAAAAATTTCTTTTCGACTCTGGCAATAAAATAATCCTTGAGACTATCTCCTCTCTCGTGCAGAAAGCCTCTTACATACTGGATATTAAAGTACATACCATTTTTAAAAGTGTAGTCTGCACCAAGTACAAATTTGAAATAGGGACTTTTGTTTTTAAGCAGTGTGTCCATCTCCATTACTGGACCATAGGGGCTAGGTATTACTCTAGTCATAATAAAATCCTCGGGAATATAAAGTGCACCTTCTCCCCATACTCCAATCCCCTTCACAGATCCTGCAAAATCTCCCCCTATTACCTGGATTCTGGGGTAAGAAGTTATAATCTTCAGATTTACATTACCCAGAGTATCCAGCGGAATTATTTCTACCCTTTCCCCAAGGGGAAGGCCATCATAGCCATAAAAATAGGAAAGCGAAAAGTCCCAGTTCCATAATGTGCCGGAGATCTTGAAAGCCGCCTCAGCGGACTTATTCAGTTTTCTCTCCGGTAACTTCACAGTATCACTCTTATTCACAAGATGCATGCCAGTAGGAAGTGGAATATCCTCTCCCAGCATTATGTTAGTCCATTCAGGTGGAGGCAATGTGGAGGGGGTAAAGACCGGAATAAAATCAGCCTCCAAGGTGACAGGTTCCAGGGTAAAATTCACTCTCAATGCATTAACCCCAATTTTCTCTCCAAACTCGAAAAAATCTTCAAGATCATAAGAGGAAAGATTGGAGGTGGGATTTATCTTATCCGCTGTTCCCCAGGCTATTATTTGTTTTCCAGCCCGTAGGTCTATATTTGGATAAATAAATCCAAAAATATCCAAGTAAGTTTCTCTCACCACAAGACTCCAAGGGAAGTCCTTATCTTTCTCTCTCCTTTGAAGGTCAGTTATAGAGGTGATGTTAGGAAATCCTAATGCCCTGAGGCGCACCTCACTGTAAAAATGAAGATTATCCCCTGGAGTGGCCTCGAGATTCACCTCTGTTCTTACCTCATTCCATGTCCATTTTCCAGAATCAGGGGATATCCAGTAACGATTGATTGTCTCCACATAGCCACCAATGTTTACCTGAGCAAATGCTCTAGAGATTAGTAATATGGAAAGGAGAATCCATAGGAGAAATTTAGCGCATTTTGCGCAGCGTGCAGCATAAAGCGTGAAGCGATTTATTTCATAAAATTCCCCCTCGCGCTGCACGCTGAACCCAGCTCGATTAAAGTTCAACATTTTTCACCCCTCCTACTTTAACCTCACAAGATATCTCTTTGTAAAGAACTTATCAGGCAATCCTGTATCGACCTCCAGATTCTCTATAACCATTCTGGTAACATGCTGCTTTTTTAGATCTTTCATCTCCAGTTCCAGAGGAATCCAGTAGTTCTTCTTCCTGGTTATTTTGCGCAGTACGAGAATCTTCCATAGATTTCCAGCCTTATCAAAAAACTCCACCTTCCTGGGAACAAACTTGTCCTTGTCTACCCACATTATGAGATAACTGTATTCCTTCTTGATGCCCGACTTTGGTAATAATTTCAGAACATAAACAGTGTCTCTCTCTTCCAGCAATGTAGGATCATAATCTTCGGAATAGCTGAAGGTGGAGAGTTCCTCATATGTAAAGTCAGTACCTGCAAAGGTGGTGTTCTTTACATGTGATGCAATCCTTCTCACCTTCTTAAAGGCAGGAAAATAAACATACATCACATCTCCCGGAAGGGAGAGAAATCCTATACCTCTATCTGCAGCAGGTTTAAGGAATTTTATGAGTCTTTTATTCCCTTTCTTCTCATACGAAATTCCCAGGCGTTCCCTCGTTTTACCGTTTCTATCCACCAGGATCATCCTTATCTCTGCCTTCCTGTCCAGAGGAGCATTGGAGACAGAATCCACCTTTGCAAGAATTTGCTGAGGGGTAAGGCCTGCATTTACAATTCCTCCAAGAAATACCAAGAGAATGAGGGACATCCTGATCATGATTTAACCTCCCCCTTATTTTTTATAAAAGATTTTTTTGCTATCAAAATTAGGGCTGGTAAAAAGGAGAGAGCCAAGGTTGCACTTGTTAGCATGGTCAAAGCAAGAAGCCATCCAAAATTTCTCACCGGTACTAAGTTGGCAAAGACTAGAATCAAAAAGCCAAGACCAACTGTGAGGGCATTGACCACAATGGCTCTTCCCTTTTCATGTATGGTGGTGTGCAAAGATTCTATTACATCGCCTGTTTTTCTGTATTCTTCCTTAAAATGGGAAATAAAATGGATTGCATAATCAATACCTATTCCTATTGCGATAGATGCCACCATCATGGTTCCACTATCAAGTTTTATACCAAAGAAACCCATAATGCCAAAATTTATAGCCACAACAAGAATTATGGGGGATACTGTTATGAATCCAGCTGAAAAAGATTTTAGCTGTATAGAGACCAATAAAGTCACCACAAAAAGGGCGATGAGGAGACTTCGAATCTGACTTTGAAACAAATTTTCATCTATCTTTTTCTCCACAGGTAATAACCCAGAATAAATTACCCCAATCTTCACAGTATCTTTGGTGGAGACATTCAAAATATTCAAGGGTACGCCTATTTCTTCTCTCAAAAAGGTAAAAATTTCCCCTTTAATTTCGTCCACGAATTCCTTATTACGATTGAGATCATCGGGAAAAAGATGGGCAATTCTGCTGTAAATTTCCTGAATCCTATGGGCCTTCATTTTTTCTATAACTATTGACATAAGTCTGTCCTGTGTGTAACCCACCATCTCTGGATCTTCTTCCACTAAACTCCGAGGAATGTATTTTTTCACCATTCTGTTTAATTTCGTTGTGTCAATGTTTCTATTTTGGACTTCATTTAGAAATTCTTTTACGAGTTTTTGTATTTTCGAGCTCGAGAGAAAAACTCCTGCCTCTTCTTCAAAATATTCCGAGAAAGATTGAGAAAGTTCTTCAATCAGCTCTTTACTCGCATGTATCTTCAGAGAATAAAGAGAATACAAGGTGTCTTTGAGATGTGGCGCATCCCAGAGAGTATCCTTTTGCCAGTAACGTAAATCCCATATGATTCGCTCTGCTATTTTCCCAGACCAGTAGGAAAGGATTTCCTCTTTTGCATCTTTAACTGTATCCAGTTTAACAGAGATAATATTTTTAACAAATTTATGTTCAAGATAGGTCTTTATTTTAGCATAGGCGGAAAGTGATGCATTGGCTTGTATAATACCCTCGCTGTAATCTGAATTTACCAGTTGGGATAAAAGAGCCTGGCCTTCCAGCATAAATGTGAGATTTTCCACCTGTGATTTTGTTTCCGGAATAGCCTTAACTCCCATCAATACATCATTCATTCTGGCTATAAGATTTGCAACAGATTGGGGGAAACTTATGTCGGAATGAATTCTCATGTATTTTTCAAATTGAAGCATTTCATCAAGAACTAAGGGATTTTTCAAGTCCCCTTTAACAAGGACATAGACTGGAATATCACCACCAAATTCATTCCGCAGAAGTTCTGTAGATTTTCTCAATTCACTCTTTTTAGGGAAATAATCCATGAGACTTGCAGATGTCTTCAGTCTTGTGAGGCCTACTATGCCCAACACCAGTATAAGTATGCCGGCCATCACTGTGATCCTCTCGTGTTTTAATATCACCTCCGAAAATTTCCTGGACATCTTTTCATACCATAGGGTTTTCATGCCTATTCTTTCCTCAATGGATCTGGGGATCCTGAGATAAGACAATACAGCAGGTATTAGAAGAAGGGATAATAGCATGGAAAAGAAGACCCCGAGAGCTGTGAAAATACCGAAGTGAGAGATAGTTCTGATATAGGATCCAAGAAATGAGAGAAACGCTGTGATTGTTGTAAGGGCAGCTAAAAATACGGGAGTGGAAACCTCTCTGAGGGTTGCCTTTATCCCGTTTTCTCTTAAAACCCCCTTCTCCGTATTTCTCTTATAACGGGTGATAACATGTATTCCATAAGCTGTACCTATTGCAATAAGCAACACAGGAATTGTATTAGATATTACAGAAAGGGGAATGTTAAGCCAAGCCATGAGGCTCATACTCCAGAGGCTGGATAGAAGGACAACACCCAGAGGAAGGACAACCCCCTCCCATGTCCTCATACCAAGGAAGAGAACCACAAGCACCACCACTATTACGAAAGGGACGAGCCTTTTCATATCTCCCAGAATGTATTTATTGATTTCTTTTATGAGCATGGGGCTCCCAGAATAGTAAACCTTCACAGAAAGACGAGAATCTTTGAGGATTTTTTCGGTTATATTCCTGATTTTATCAGCAACAGCAGGCTTTTCTACATCCCTTTTAAGTTTTATTAAAAAGAGAGCGATTCTTCCATCGGTGGATACAATCTTCCCGCTGTAAATATCCCTTGAAAGAACATAGTTTCTGAGTTTTTTCAGGGAGTCGGGGGTCTCGGGTATATTGAATTTGTCGATGAGGGTGGAAACCTCTATCCCCGATTCTGTACCTCTTATGTCTACTATATTCATAAGGCTTGTAACACCGGAAACACCCTCAACAGTCTCGTAGGATTTTTGAAGTTCCGCCAGTACCTGGAGAACCGGATAGGTGAAGACATTTTCCGTTTCAATGGCGACCATGGCTAGGTCTGTCCCTCCAAAAATTTCACTTATATATTTAAGCGATTGAATTTCGGGGCTGTCTTGCTTGAGCCATTTTGATATATCCGACTCCACCCTGAGTTTGTGAAAGCCAATAACCATAAAAATGGAGATTATGGCAGACAAAAGTATTATTGTTAACCTCCATTTCAAAACAACTCTTGCCAGCCCCTCTCCCTTCATGTTTCCTCCTCAAATTTTAGACTAATTTGGTTTTTGAGTCGAAAATTGAACTACAGCCTCCTTTTTAATCTCATTTTTGTAAGACTTAGGCCTCAGACCTGCTTATTCCATAAAGAAGAATATTGAGAAGGGTGGATAGAGCCTTATCCAGGTCAATCTCTCTGCTCTCAAACGATAGAGCCTCTCCTGTCAAAATAGGAAATTCAAGCCCCCTGATGGCCTGCAATAATAAAAAGGCATAGTATCTTGGATTTTTGATCTTGAATTCTCCTGCCTCCATACCCTCTTTGAGGATTTTTTCCAGAATATCAAGGTCAAATCGATCAAACTTTTTCCTCTCCTTTTCTATAAATTCAAGATGACTGTATAGCTCATCTTTTATTGTTCTGTAATAAACACCCAGTTCTCTCAGAAAATGAAATCTGGTAAAGGTATATTTCTCCAGTTTTTCCCGGGTATTTCTACCATTAGCAACAGCTTCAAGAAGCTTTTTCCTTAGTCTATTACCTTCTCTTTCTATTATTTCTCTGAGGATGTCCTCTTTGGATTTAAAATAATAATAGAGAGTGGCCTTCCCCATTCGAGCAGCCCTTGCTATATCTTCCATGGTTGTCTTCTTAAAACCAAACCTACCAATAAGACCCTTGGCAGCTTCTATTATATGGTTCTTTTTATCCATTTTCGACTCCTTAACTTTTTTAGTCGAATAGTATAATAATGGGAGATAAAAAAATTGTCAAGGTCACAAATTTGATTAAATCTCCTGCCATGATTATATTCTATTATGTAATCGCGAATACAAGGAGGAAGTTATGTTAAAAGACCTTGTGATAAAAAATCGTAGCTACAGAAGATTCCATGAGGCCTTCAAAATAGGTTGCGACACACTCAAAGAGCTTGTTAATCTTGCAAGACTTTCGGCCTCTGCAGCAAATCTCCAGCCCCTCAAATACATTATTTCATGTGACCCTCACAAAAATTCCCTGATTTTCCCCCATCTGAAATGGGCGGGGTATCTTAAAGACTGGCCTGGACCTCAGGAAGGGGAAAGACCATCTGCATACATCATAATCTTAGGGGATACAGAAATTAGCAAGGACTTTGGCTGTGACCATGGAATTGCCGCCCAGAGTATCCTTCTCGGTGCCACAGAAAAGGGACTTGGAGGTTGCATAATTGGCTCCATAGATAGAGAAGCTCTGAGAAAAACTCTTAATATCCCTGAAAGATACGAAATTCTCCTGGTCATAGCCCTGGGAAAACCAAAAGAAAAAGTAGTCATTGAAGAAGTGGGGCCTGATGGAGATATAAGGTACTGGAGGGATGATAAGGGTGTACATCACGTACCAAAAAGGAAGCTGGAACATATAATTTTGGAGATTTAAATAATTCATTTAACACTCACAAAAATTGGAGTATCCATCATCCCTCTATGTTCATAAATTGAACACAGCCTTTAAAACCTCTCAATTTTTGTCAACCCCAGGCCTTTTTCACTTCTAAAAACCATGCTGCTCCACATCATTTGTTTTACACTGTATTAAACATCAAAAAACTTGCCAATAACTTCTTAAGTCATTCTGAAGAAGCAAGGGGAATAATTTTTCGGATTTTAGAAATTAAAAAAAATTAAGAAAAAATTAATTTTGTTTGCCCTCTATCTTATTTAATTTCACATAAAGCGTAGAAAGGCCTATTCCTAACATACTCGCAGCTTTCTTTAAATCTCCCTTAGCCCTTTTTACTGTCTCCAGTATAGCCCTTTCCTCGATTTCCTTTAAAGTATGTGAAGAAAGATAGTTGGATATTATCCCTTCTTTGAAATTACTTCCATTAATAAATAACTCGTCTTTTTTGCTCTCTAAAGCCTTAACCACATCTTTTAGAGTAATTATACCGTTAGTATCAACGAGGCACCTTAAAATTACATTTTCAAGCTGCCTTACATTTCCAGGCCAGTCAAAATTTTTCAGATACTGAAGAGCTTCTCTTGTCACACGTGGAGGTCTATCAGTTACAAGAGGACCTCGCGTAGTCAGGATATATTCAACTAATTCTGAAATATCCTCCTTTCTTTCCTTTAAATCAGGAAGATGAATGGAATATACCTTAACTCTGTAGTAGAGGTCTTCCCTGAATTTACCTTCGCTCACCAACCTTTCTATATTTTTATTTGTAGCAAAAACAAATCTAGTATTCACTTTTTCCTTTTTAACTCCACCAACAGGAATAAACTCTTTATCTTCCATTATCCTGAGCAACTTAGCCTGGATATTTGGAGAAATATCACCAAGTTCATCTATGAAAAGAGTGCCTCCTTCGGCCATTTTTATATACCCGGGATGATCTCTTGTAGCACCGGTAAAGGCTCCTCTCTTATATCCCAGTAGTTCGCTTTCCAGCAAAGTCTCTGGAACTGCCGATATGTTTACCGGAATAAATTCTCCAATACGCCCACTCAATTTATGGATAGTTCTTGCAATAAGTTCTTTACCTGTACCTGTGCTCCCTGTAATTAACACAGGAACACTAAGTGGAGCTACAGATTTAACTTTTTTAAAAACCTCTATCATCTTTTTTGATTTGCCAATCACTCCAAGAGAAGCGAATTCATCAATCAACTTTGCTTCCTCATATCGTGTACTTTTCAGAGTTCTCTCTATTCTATGTTTGAGTAGACTAATATCTGCAGCTATTGCTTCATACTCAATGTAATCATCAGCTCCCAGTTTCAATGCTTCTACAAGAGAAGGGGGATCTGCGTAGCTCGTAATCATGATAACAGGAACTTTACAAATAGATCGAATTTCTCTCAATATTACCAGTCCCTCTCGTTCAGGGTTATTACCAAGCAACTCAGAGCGAGGGATATGTTTAAAATTTTTATCAAGTAAAATACAGGAGACTTCCTTGTTATTGCTTAAATACTGGATCGCACTTTTCCCTGATTTTTTGTATTCAACTCTATAATCACTCCCAAATTTAGCTGTTAAAATTTTAAAAAGAAGGTCTTCATCATCTATTATAAGTATATGAGGTTTTTCCATTTGACTCCTCCCATATTTCTAAATTACCACTCTTATCGCCTATAACTAATTCATTAACTCCATCATCATCAGCATCAAAAATGAGACCAAACCCATAATCCTCAATGTCCCTCTCAAATCTTATTCTAAAATCATCATCCAATATAATAAACCTGAGTAAGAATTTCCTATGTGTCCCCTTGGGGGTTCGAGCTATAATCTTTTCCTCAAGTACCCTTACAAAATACTCCACTTTACCGTCATTGTCCATATCAAAGGCTTGTAAAGGATAAACCTGTAGATAATCCACATCGCGAGATAGAGGTGGTATTCTGGTCTCCTGTAAAACACGTAAATCTTTTGTAACAGTGATAAGCCTCCCATCCGCTGTTCCAATAACAATTTCAATATTTTCATCTCTATCCAGATCAACGAAAACAGGAGAATAAATAGCAGATTTAAAATCCACACTCCTTTCGACGTTAAAACTCTTGGTGTCCAGTCTCTCTATGAAACCATATTGTTTAAAATAATGTCCTTCGCCAAAAACAAAAATTTTCTTTTCCCTTTTAAGATTTATTATAAAAGGCACTACTTTTAAATAAGACCCCCAGTATGCTTTAAAAAATTTTTTATTCCCTAAGGTATCAAATATAAAAACATAGGCTCTGAAGAAGTCTGTCGTAGAAGTCCCATATGTAGCGTTCATGCCAGAATAGGTTCCAGTAAGAATTAGAGGCTCTTTGCTGTTTTTGTCTAAGAGATTGCTGGCACATATAACCTCTATTCCTAAATTGATATTATGTAGTTGTTTTTGCTGATTCACATCCATCAATCCTGCACTCTTAATATGTGGAACATAAGGTTGTACGGCGGTCCCGAAACAATAAAATACTTTAAGTTTCTCTTCAGGCCCAATAAAAGTTTGAGTACTTGTTATACACCCTTTTATAGGTACATCGAATATAAATTTAGAAAAAGAGTTTTTATCTATCTTTAAAAAATTGAGTTTTTGGTAACCACCTAGAGGTATTATAAAGAAATCTTCTGCTTTGAAAATTTTAATTGTTTTGAGCCCTATTTCCTGCTGAGTTGGAACATAATCATTAAACAAATTCCAGATCGCCAAATCCGTATGCAGGTCTGTTAGAGAGATAAAAGGTGAAAAATTCATTACACTTTGATCCTTTATGCAAAAAACAGGTGTAAAAAATGTAAAAGTACCCCCATAATTATGCCTTTTTGCTATTTTTAATTTAAAAGAGGACCATGGTTTTGCTGTACTAACAAGTTCACTGCCATCAATGACCTTAAGGTCCTTAGATTCTGTTAAGTAGCTTATAGAAATAGCTAAACTCAGGGATAGAAGAAATATAGGTATAGGCATTCTTATGTTTTTCATCTAATTATCACTTCTATTCTAGTCCCCTTCATAGGCTCACTTTGTACTACAAGGTCTCCGCGCATTTTGATGAAATACACCATATCCTCAGTTATTCCTAAACCCTGCCCAGTCTTTTTGCCCGTTGTAAATCCCTTTCGCCAGAAATTTTTTAATATCTCTTCACTCATACCTATTCCATTATCTTCTATAACTATTACTCTCTCAAAGCCATTCTCCCCAAACCTCGTTTGAAGACCAACCTTCACTTCGCCTCCCCCTTTATGCTCACAGGCCTCTATTGCATTTTGAACAGCGTTTTTTACAAAAAGTTTGTATATTTTTGCAACATCCTTGTAGAGCAAAACATCTGTAAAATCTTTAATTTCATATATAAATTTTACCGGAGATTCATTAGTTTTTTTAAATTCTTCAACTAATTCTTCCACCATATGTCTCAAGGACACTTGAAATTTTTTAAATTCTTCTTTCAAACTTATCAAATCTGACTCAAGCCTTTTCAAATATACTTCGTTTTTGCTTTTTCTTAATTTCTTGAGATTGCTCAATATTCTCCTTCTGTTTACAGATTTTATCCTCGCTTTTTTGAACACATCTCTATATTCATTTACCAATTTAATCATTTCTTCAACAACCATATTGAATGTTAGGTCAGTTGAAAAATGATCTCCTTCCCCTGAAGTAACTGAAGACTGTAATCCTTTTAATAAGAGAAGTCTTTTTTTCATAGAGTGATAGAATCCGCTTTCGAGTTCTCTTAAAGCTGCTTGATCAGGTGGAAACGGCAGAGTGTAGTAAGCAGCCCTAAGTCCAACAATCAAGAAATTGAATACCACGAAGAAGAGCAAGCTTAGGCCGAGAATCTTTAATATTTTGAATAGAGTCCGTTTACGGTGAAATCCCTTATAAATATTTGCTATCTTTTTTTCTACCTCCTTTAAATTATTTGACCCAAAAAGGAGATAATATTCTCTGGCTATGGATAAAAGGCTCAAGGCTTTCTCTGGTTTCTCATTCTCAGCCTGCTTTACCATTTCTTTTACTTTTTTAAGATGTTTTGGGAAAATGCTTAGCAATGCGTTAAACATGTAAATTGTATCCAGAGTTGGAGCAACGTGCACAATTAGGTCTTGAAATCCGTCGTTGTTAAGATCCACTGGCATGGGGGGTAATCCTCCTATGTTACCGAATGGAGTGACATAAGTATTATTGAGATTTTCATCAAATAAATCGAATTCACTTATCACAGGGATAGCGCCAATCCTGGTATTAGAATCATAAAGGATTAAGAATGGAATATAAGTATGAATTGAATCAATAATTTTCCCATTTTTATTTATTTTATATATAAATCCATCGGCTTTTCGTCGTATCCCATAGTCTCCTGTGGATACAAACAATGCATTTTTATAGTATAATATGTCGAAAATCTTGCGTTGAAGCGTATCTACCCATAATAATTTACCATTCTTACTTGTAAAAGCATAGAGAAAAGATTGTTTTAAAGAATCGTTATAATAATCGGTGATTATAATGCTATCCAGAGGTAGCAGGACTTTTAAGTTGAGAGTGGCCTTGTAGAATTTCCAAAGTCCATAATCTTCTTCGTGATTAAAAACTACCTGTTTCCATAAAATCTTCTCTCCATTATGAAGGGCCATAATAAAATTACTTCCCGAAATAAAAATTGTATCCTTTTTAGCCAAAATCTTTCTTCCTGTGGCTGGTAGTTTTAATGTTTTTATTTTTCTACCCCGCCGAGAATATATTAACAACCTATCATTAGCCACCACGAATATAAAATTTCTGACTTCTACACAGCAACGAGGGGCTAAGTCTAAAATGACCCTTTTCAATGATTTTAAACCTCTTTGTCCTATATATAGAGAATTAGCGGTTAATATTGTAACTCTTTGCTTTGAAATTATTATTTCTTTAATTTGCGAATCTAATCTGGTGCTATCCTTGGTCTTGCCATCGTAACCCAGGAAAACAACATGACCTTTTTCCGTTCCTATTGCTACTATGTTTGTATCTTTTGCAACTGTGAGAGTTGATGGCCTGGAATGCAGTGTTTTAGACCATGTAGTTGTAAATAGCTGAATGGCCGAAATTACTAATATTACAAACAGTTTTAACATTCGTTCATAATTATTTTAACGATTCTTTATTTAATTTGCAAGGTTTTGATATTTGATTTTCAACCATTATGGTCTAAAATACAAACAAGGAGGTAACCATGACTCTTATAGGTGAAAAAGAATGGAATCAGATTCACCTTTTTCTGGACATAATGAACCTTCCCCATAAGGAGATCGGGGAGAGGACAGAGAAGCATATTGTGCTGTTATACAGAAGTACACAAATACATATTGTTCCGGGAGATGACAATATACTTTTTGTGGCTGACGTTATAGAAGGAGTGCAGGAAACCCCTGAATTATACCGATACTTACTAACAGATGCTGCAAAACCCTTTGGCAATGTGAGTGTCAATTCCGGTAGAATATTTATAAGTTATTCCCTGCCTATAGGGACCCTTGATTTCAATATTTTCGCAACCATCCTGTTCCAGTTTTCCATGTATGCAGACTGGCTGGATGATAAGGTCAAAAAGAGATTTGGAGGAAAGAGAATAGCAGATTTACTTGAGGAGATTAGGAAAGAGGATAACTCCAGAAGGAGAACAATCGGTTTTCACCCTACCGAATAAGTTTCTCCTCCGCGCATTCTATTTTTGAAAGCATCTCCTGTAATACAGAATCAGGATAGGGCTCAAAGGAAAAGGAGGGGTCTACAAGTTCTCCTTTTTGGTATCTTTGTAGAATATATCTTTTTACTTTACCCAGAAATTCACAGATGAGGGGAATATCCTCCACTTCAACAAAACAAGGGACTACCGTGGTTCTGAATTCATAGTCAGGTGCCTTTTCTTTTATTATTTCAACCGACCTCTTTATGGCTTCCAGATTCACATTAACCCCGCAGGCCTTACTATATTTTGGAGGCGAACTCTTTATATCCATGGCCACATAATCACATAGACCCTCGTCAAGAATCCTTTGGAGGAGGCCCGGATTTGAACCATTGGTATCGATTTTCACATCTATCTGAACCTCTTCCTTCAACCTTTTCAGAAAATTAATCAAATTCCGGTAAAGGGTTGGCTCACCACCTGTTATTTCCACACCATCAACCATCTTTTTTCTTTTTTTCAATTTTTCTATTATCTCATCCTCATCAATATCTGGAAGTAACTTCAATCTTTCCGGCAAAACAAGTTCCGGATTATGACAGAAGGGACACCGAAAATTGCAACTTCCAACAAATATTATCGAGGCTACGTGTCCCGGATAATCAATTAAAGATATCCCCTGAAAGCCTTTTATCATTTTTTAGTTTCTTGGGGTCAATCAATTTTCTTTCCTTAAATTCTCTCTGCTTTCCCGGATTCCAGTTGCTTACAGGCCTGAAATAACCCACAACCCGGGAATAAACTTCACAGGGAATAACTTTAACTTTAATTTTTCTTCCGGTTTTTTCCATTTTTCTTTCTCCTTTTATTTTCCAGATTTATTGAGATCTATTCCGAGAAACAAACTTGGCTGATGCACTGTTCGGGCTGCCTCATCTTCAATAACAATATAACTTCCCTGAGGTAATTTTGCCAGATCCTCCTCATCCATTTCCACAACAACTCCATACTTTTCAATAACCTCTTTTGGATGCGGATTGGGATCATAATAGTGTACTCCCGGTAGGAATCCGGAAACAGGAGAGATGGAGAAGCATGGTGTAATTGAGAAATAAGGTAATCTATAGTTGGTAACAATTTTCCTCACAAGGTTTTTCACCAGATCAGGGTCAAAGATACTCTCGCCTATGAAGAGATGAACCACTGTTCCACCGGTGAACAGAATCTGAAGGTCATCCTCAAATTCCAGAATCTCAAAAATATCGTCAGTTGCTTGAACCGGAAGATGCACCGAATTGGTATAATAGGGTTCATCCTTTGTTCCCTGAATTTTTATATCAGGGAAGTATTCAAGATCTTTCTTCGCAAGCCTGTAAGACGCACCTTCGGCAGGAGTGGCTTCGAGATTATAGAGATTACCTGTCTCTCCCTGAAATTCTTGAAGAATTTCCCTCATATAATTGAGTACTCTTTTTGCAAACTCTTTCCCTTCCTTGGAGAAGAAAGGTATTCCAAGGAAGTTCTCAACAGCTTCATTCACTCCAATAAGTCCTATGGTTGAGAAATGATTTGCCCAGTAAGCTCCTTTCAGTTTCTTAATAGGCTCAAGATAAACCTTAGAATACGGATAAAGTCCCTTCTCTGTAAACCTTTCAAGAATCTTCCTCTTGGTCTCAAGGGCCTTCTTGGCTATTTCCATGAGTTCGGTTAACCTGTGGAAAAACTCTCCCTCCGTTCTTGAAATATACCCGATTCTGGGAAGATTGATGGTCACCACGCCTATTGAACCTGTGAGAGGATTTGCTCCGAAGAGACCCCCTCCCCTCTTTCTGAGTTCTCTGTTATCCAGCCTGAGCCGGCAACACATAGACCGTGCATCCTCGGGTTTCATGTCTGAGTTGACAAAATTGGAGAAATACGGAACTCCATATTTTCCAGTGAGCTCCCACAGAGGTATCAGTGATGGATTGTCCCAGTCAAAATCCTTTGTTATGTTATAGGTTGGAATTGGAAATGTGAAGATTCTTCCATTCGCATCTCCCTCCATCATGAGCTCAATAAAAGCCCTATTTATCATATCCATCTCGTGCTGGAACTCCTCATACTTTACGGCTCTCTCCTTACCACCCACAATAACAAGTCTGTCCCTGTAAAGAGGAGAAACCGTGAGGTCGAAGGTTAGATTTGAAAACGGGGTTTGAAATCCTACCCTCGTTGGAATATTAACATTGAATAGAAATTCCTGAAGCGCCTGTTTTACCTCTTTGTATGAAAGATTATCATATCTCACAAAGGGGGCTAAAAGAGTATCAAAATTACTCAGAGCTTGGGCACCCGCTGCTTCTCCCTGAAGAGTATAGAAGAAATTCACTATCTGCCCGAGAGCAGTTCTGAAATGTTTTGCAGGTTTTGAGGAAATTTTTCCGGGAACACCTCCGAAACCTCTTCTCAAAAGGTCCTCAAGGTCCCATCCCACACAATAGGGTCCGAGTATCCCCAGGTCATGAATATGGATATCACCTCTCACATGTGCTTTACCAGCATCTTCTGGATATATCTTTGTCAACCAGTACCGAGCAATAACAGAGGAGGAGACATGAAAATTGAGACCCTGAAGGGAATATGACATATTGGAATTTTCTCTTATTCTCCAGTCCCTATCTTCAAGATAATTATCAACAAGGTTAATAGCTGTTTTAAAGAGTTCCCTAAAATCTCTTAGTTCCTGATGCTGTTTACGGTAAAGAATATAATGCTTTGCTGCCTCTGTCTCTCCTCTCTTCATTAAAACTTTTTCAACAACATCCTGGATGTCTTCAATATCGGGTATCAGTTCATCCCCATATGTTGTTTCCAGTATCCTCACCACCTCTTCTTTCAGTTGTTCTGCAAGAAGCTTATCTGGATTTCCAGTGGCTGCGAGAGCATAAAAAATTGCTCTCTTTATTCGAGAATCATCAAAAGG
>Ga0190361_1000239_pt1 | contig 23377 bp, 22 predicted proteins | sample 48721845_MG_FD_161273 | JGI IMG/M metagenome (GOLD analysis project Ga0190361, IMG submission 161273) | Hydrothermal vent microbial mat bacterial communities from Southern Trench, Guaymas Basin, Mexico - 4872-18-4-5_MG | ecosystem: Environmental > Aquatic > Marine > Hydrothermal vents >... | reverse complement strand
AATAAACATAAATACTGCATCTAAAGAGGAGCTTGAGACACTTCCGGGAATTGGAGAGGTTCTCTCTCAAAGAATTATAGATTATAGAAGAACCAATGGCTATTTTAAGAGTATAGAAGAAATAAAAGAGGTTTCAGGGATAGGGGAGAAGAAATTTGAAGCGATAAAGGATTTGATAACTGTAGGTCCTTGAGAAAGCTGTTTCCAGTAATATTTATTTTCTTCCTTATTTCTCTCTTCTCCCTGAAGTTTCTCTTCTTACTTCCCATTGTCTTTATACCCCTTTTCTTTGTAAGAAGGAAAGATTTCATTCTCTTTTTTATTATTTTTATAACTATTGGCATAATAAGAAGTGGCTTTTTTACATTCCCTTCATTTGAAAATCCTAAGACAGATACACTTATGGGCAAAGTGGTGTCTTTTGAAAAAAGAACTTCATTGGAGATAAAAACAGAGCATGGGAGAGTAACTGTATACAAAAATAGAATTTATGATTTAAAACCTCTTGATGAAGTGGAAGTGAGGGGAGAGTTTATAAACGATTTTGGAGGGAATCCTGGTGAGGAGTCTTTCGTACTATACTCAATTTCTAAAAACTCAATTTTGAAATTCTATGCAAGGGATATTAGAGTAAGAAAAAGGAATAATAGTATTATCTCCAGGATAAGGAACAGAATAAATAGCAATCTAAATTTACTTCCAGAAAAGTATTCTTTTGTTAGAGGAATATTTATGGGTGGGGGAAGTATAGAGAGGGAAATAAAAGAAAAGTTTAAATACGCTGGTGTTATGCACCTTCTTGCTGTTTCTGGACTTCATTTGTCAATACTATCCATGTTCCTCTCTTTTATATTTCCACCTATTTTGGTGGTGGTAATTTTATTTCTCTATTTAAGCTTAATCCTGTTTCCTGTTTCTGCAGTAAGAGCTTTTATAATGATATCTGTTTACTTAATAGGAAAAAGTTTTTACAGGGATGTAGATACATTAAACTCTTTGTTATTTGGAGCTATGATTATATTATTTATAAATCCCTTATCAATAATATCTCCCTCTTTCTTACTAACCTTTCTTGCCACCTTTTCAATAATTTCAATAATGTCAAGTATAAAGAGTAAATTGAAGCAGTTATTACTTGTTTCGCCTGTTTCTCTTTTTGGAGTCTTTCCTGTTATTATCTACTATTTTCCAATCTTTTCATTAATCTTTTTTGTATCAAACATAGTGATCTCGCCAATCTTTACACTCTTTCTCCCACTAAGTTTTGTTATTACCCTTCTTTCACTCATTGATAAAAACTTTATCTTTTTGATTGAGTTTCCTGCAGATATCTTTATGAAGGTTATAGATTTCTTTTCAAAAACTCCAATTTCCTATATTGGAATTAAGAAACCCCACCTTTTATTTATAGTATCTTACCTTCTTCTCTTTTTAATCGTTGTATTAAGAAAAAATTGGAACATCAGGATAAACTTTGAAAAGGTGATTTTTATTTCTCTTATTGTAGTGATTGCCTTTTCTTTTATCTATCCATACTATGTTGAAAGAAATATCTTGAAGGTTGTATTTTTTGATGTGGGAGAGGGAGACTCTATCTTTATAAAGCTTCCTTCTGGTAAAACCGTACTTATAGATGGAGGTGGAACTTTAAACGATAGAAAGGTAAGCCCAGGAGAGAGAGTTTTGGATTCCTTAAAAAGAATGGGAGTAAACAGACTTGATATGATGATATTCACCCACGAGGATGCAGATCATATTGAGGGTTTATTCCATGTGATAGATAAGGAGCTCGTTAAATCAATATACGGTCCCCATGTTTCATTAGGGGAAATTGCAAGGAGACTAATAATCATTGGTAAAGATAAGGGAGCAAGATTTTTTCTTCTTAAGCGAGGAGATATTTTAAATTTAGATAAGGATACAAAACTCTATGTGCTAAACCCTGCTGAAGGTGGAAAGGATTATGGTAGAGCCTATGATAACAACAATTCTTTGTTCCTTGTATTAAGGTATAAAGATTTTTCTCTTGTACTATCAGGAGATGTGGAGAAAGAAGGATTGAATGAGATTTGTGAGGTATTTCCTGAATTTATAACAAATGTTAGTGTGTATAAGGTTTCACATCACGGAAGTAAATTTTCCCTCTCAGAGGAATTTTTTAATCTTATGTCGCCAAGAATTTCTGTTATTTCTGTTGGTCCAAATAGCTTTGGACACCCATCCCAATCAATAATTGATTCTCTGACAGAGGTAGGTTCAAAAATCTATAGAACAGACTTAGATGGTGCAATTGAACTAAGAGTTTATAAAGAAAAAATGATAATTAAAAGATATAATTTTCTATATATACTTAAGAGTTTGAGAAATTTAAGTGAATATTCAATAAATTTCACTGAATCCAACTTCTAAATCAAAAGATATCTTTTTGTAGTTTTTATTGACAAAAGAATGGGATTAATCTAAAATTAAATACAGTCGGGGCGTGGCGCAGGTTGGCTAGCGCACCAGCATGGGGTGCTGGGGGTCGCAGGTTCAAGTCCTGTCGCCCCGACCACTTAATTGTTATCCCGGGATATGGCCCAGCTTGGTAGGGCGCTTGGTTCGGGACCAAGAGGTCGCGGGTTCGAATCCCGCTATCCCGACCAGGAGGTTAATGAGAAATCCACCTATTTATTTTGCATTAAAGAATTATATTTCTAAAAAAAGAGCATGTTTTCATATGCCGGGTCACCATAGAGGAAGAGGAGCACATCCATTTCTTGTTGATTTACTTGGAGAAAAAGTTTTACTTTCTGATATTACAGAAGTTGAGGGCATGGATTACCTTCATAAGGCAGAAGGAGTAATAAAACATGCTCAGGAGCTTGCAGCAAATCTGTTTAAAGTTGATTATACATTCTTTCTTATAAATGGAAGTACAGTAGGCAATCTTGTTATGCTTGCTTCCACTCTTTCACCAGGAGATAAGGTGATAATTCAGAGAAATTCACATAGATCCATAATAGGGGGACTTGCAATTCTGGATCTTATACCAGAATACATCCAACCAGAAATTCATCCATACCTTGAAATTCCCTGGGGAATAACTCCAGAAGAACTTGAGAAGAAGTTAAAAAAGGGAGATTCTAAAGTTGTGTTTCTAACTTCTCCAAACTATTTTGGCATGTGTGAAGATCTACCATCTCTTGTTAAAGTGGGAAAAAGATACAATTCAATCCTTTTATTGGATGAAGCACATGGCGCTCATTTCCCCTTTAACTCAACCTTACCAGAAACAGGAATAAAATTTGGTTTTGATATGATTGTGCAGTCTGCGCATAAGACCTTGCCATCTCTTACCCAGACATCTTTTCTTCATGTTTTTAAGAAAAATATTGACATGGATAGAGTGTATGATTCACTCGCATTTTTCCAATCATCTTCTCCTTCATACCTTTTTATGGCTTCTCTTGATATTGTAAGATATCAAATGGAGACTGACGGAGAAAAACTCTGGGATGAAGTAATTGATAAGGCAAATTTTTTAAGAGAAGAGATAAACAAAATTGAAGGACTCTATTCCTTTGGTGTAGAAATACTGGAAGATGGTATATTTGATCTCGATCCTACAAAGGTTACGGTAAATACAAAGAGTATAGGAATAACAGGTTTTGAAGTTGAGGATATTTTAAATAAAAAATACAACATAGAGATTGAACTCTCAGATTCATCAAATATTCTTCTATTTATGACCCCAGGTGTAACAGACGATGAGATTCAAAGACTTCTTGATGCTTTAAGGGATATATCAAAGATGAGAAGGAAGCCGAAGGAAAGATGGTTGGAATCTCCAGGTATTCCAGAAATGGCATTAACTCCAAAGAAGGCTTTTTTGAGACCAAAAGAACTTATTCCCATCGAGAAATCTAAAGGGAGAGTTGCTGGAAATATTGTATCTTCCTATCCACCAGGACTTCCAATACTTGTTCCAGGAGAAAAAATCACAAAGGATATAATTGATTATATATTAAGACTTGAAGAAGAGGGAGCAGTAATTCAGGGTTTATATGATAAAATTCTCATAAAGGTGGTGAAATGAAGTATTTTTTTGTTGTTAATCCTGTTGCAGGACTGGGGAAAGGTTTTCTTGTTTGGAGAAGGATCAAAGAGGTATTAAAAGAGAAAAGTATTGATTTTGATTATGCTATTACAAAGTATCCAGGACATGCAATAAAAATTGCAAGAGAAGCAGTTTCGTCGGGATATAAAAATATAGTTTCAGTTGGTGGAGATGGAACGATTTCAGAGGTGACAAGAGGTATTGAGAAGGAAGATGTAATAATAGGAACAATTCCAGCTGGAAGAGGAAGAGATTTTCCAAGGAGTTTAAATATACCTAAAGACCCCATGGAAGCTCTTGATTTGATCCTTAAAGGAGAGAAAATTATTGAGGTGGATCACCCCAGAATAGATAAGGACAGATTCATAAATGTATGCGGAATTGGCTTTGATGCTGAAGTGACAAGAAGTGCAAATACTACCTATAAAGGATTTGGTGCTCTATCTTACATGATTTCTCTGTTTACCACTATTGTATCGTGGAAGATACCTGAAGTGGTAATTAAGATTGATAATATTGTTAAAACGGTTCCTGTCTTCTTTGTTGTTGTAGCAAACGGGCCTTTTTACGGAGGAGGGATGATGATATCTCCGTATTCAAAAATAAATGATGGACTTCTTGATGTTATAATCTTTCATAAGATGAGTAAGCTCACGCTTTTATGGAATTTTCCTGGAGTTTATATGGGCGGTAAACATATCAAACACGAAAAAGTAGAGACTATGAAAGCAAAGAAGGTGGAGATAGAATCTAAAGAGAGTCTCTATATACAGGCAGACGGTGATATAATAGGTAATGTGCCGAGAGTATTTGAGATAGACGGGAAAAAATTAAAATTTATTGGAGGATAGTATGTCTCAAGAGGTGGAGATTTTTAATAAGATAAAGAAAGAAGAAGAACTTGCAGAGAAGAAAATACAAGAGGCAAAAAGAAAAGCAGAAGATGAAAAGAAAGAGAAGTTATTGGAGCAGAAAAAAATACTGGAAGAGAGAGAGCTTAAGTTGAAAGAAGTGCTTGAAGAAGAGAAAAGGAAACTGGAAGAGGAATTCAAACTGAAGAAAGAAGAAGCTATAAAAAAGGCAATAAAAGAGTCAGAATTAATAGAAGAGAAAGCAAAAAAAAGATACGAAGAGGCGCTTAATTTTGTCATAAGAAAGGTGCTTTTAGAAAATGGCTATAGAGAAGATTAAAGGAGTATATCTATTCTCTTTAAAGAAAGATTTCCCATCATTTTTTGATTTTCTTAAAAGGGAGGGGAAAATTCATATTGATTCTGTAAGGGAAATAAACGGACTTTCTGTGTTTAAGGATGTAAATGTCTCAAAGTTTGATAAAGAGATATCAGAACTGGAAACTATTATGAATGAACTGGAGAAATTTGGGGAGAAGAAAAGCTTTATAAAGAGTTTCATACCTGAAAGAGTTGAGCTTAAAGAGGAAGAGTTTAATAAGATTGTAAAAGAATTTGACTACAAAAGTGTATACAATAGAGTGCTGGATTACATAAAAGAGGAGGAAAGTATACTTGATAGGATAAAGAATATTAAAAAGCTTATCAACTCATTACTTCCATACTCAAACTTTGAGCTTGAAGTTGAAAACTTAGATAAACTTAAAACCATGAAACTTGTATTGGGAAGTCTGGAGAGAAAGTATCTTCAAACTCTTACCAGAATGAAGGAAAAACTTATAACAAAGATCATAAGTTCACATAAAAATAGAGTATTTTTATTCATTGGTTATAAAAGGGATGATAGGGAAGTGGAGGAGTTTCTAAGAAAGATAGAGTTTTCACCTCTTAATGTATCAGGTCTTACTGGAAAGATCAGAGATGTAATAGAAAATGTCAGTAAAGATTTAGAAAAACTCATAAAGGATAGAGAAAAGATTATAGAGAAGAAAAGAAAAGAGGCAAAAAACCTAAAGAACATTATAATTTTAAAAGAGTATTACCTTGATAAAAGGAGAGAGGAAGAGATTAAGCAGAGGCTCATAGAGTCAAAATTTTTTGTATTTATAAGAGGTTGGATAAGGGAAAGAGACATTAGAGATTTTAGAGATAAGGTCGAAGAAAGGTTTAAGGATGTGATCGTTGAATTTCATGAACCTAAAAATCTGGAAGAAGTTCCTGTTGCTCTAAGAAATCCAAAGTTCATAAAACCTTTTGAGCTATTAACCAGTATGTATGGATTTCCAAAGTATTACGATTTTGATCCAACGCCATACTTTACTCCACTTTTTATCCTCTTCTTCTCCTTATGTTTTGGAGATGTAATTTATGGTTCTCTTTTACTCTTGGGTTCCTATCTTTTCATAAAGTTATTTAAGATTCACGAAAAGGATAGAGGTTTCTTCTACTTCTTTATGATTCTTGGTTTTTTCTCCATAATAGTTGGAGTTCTTACAAATTCATGGGCAGGTGATCTCTTCTCATTCCCTCAGCTTGCAGTAATCGACATAATAGGAGACGAGAATGGTCTTTTAAAGATGCTTATATTTGCTCTGGCAGTAGGATTCATAAGTCAGCTATTTGGGATTTTCTTGAGAGGTTTAAACAATATAAGACACGGCAAGGTACTCGATGCAATCTTTGATCAGTTCTCGTGGATTTCAGCTCTCTCTGGAATTGGGGTTTATATCCTTGGTTCTACATTCAAATCACCCACTCTTTTAAATGTAGGTAAGTTCATGATAATAGGCGGAGTTATCATAATTGTTCTAACAGGAGGGAGAGAGTCAAAATCAATATTTGGAAAGGTTATTGGTGGAGTTGTATCTCTTTACGGTATAGTTAGTAGCTATGGTTTCTCTGCAGCTCTTGCAGATATTCTGTCCTATTCAAGACTGCTTGCTCTTGGTTTTTCAACTACAGTTCTTGGCATCATTATGAATACAATGGCGAGAATGTTTGGCAAGGGAATTATGCTCTTTATTCTTGCGCCTTTGATACTCCTTGCAGGACATGGATTAAATTTCTTTATGGGGATTCTTGGAGCTTTTGTTCACCCAACAAGACTTATATTCTTAGAATTCTTTGGTAGATTTTATGAGAATGGAGGAAAAAGGTTTAAACCATTTAAATTTTCAAGTGAAAAAATTATTCTTAAAAAGATTGATTAAGAAAGGAGTGGTAGAATGGAAAACATGTTAGGTTTAGTATTTGCAATTATGGGAATGATGGCAGCGATTTCCCTTGGTGGCATAGGTTCGGCCATTGGTGTAGGTATTTCAACTACCCAGGCTACCGGGGTTTTATCAGAAAAACCAGAACTTTACGGGAAATTATTTGTTATAATGGCACTTCCTGGTACACAGGGTTTCTACGGTTTTATAGAATTCTTCTGGATTATGACGAGATTGAGACTATTTTCTGGAATCCCTCAGATTTCCTACAGCCTTGGACTTCAACTCTTTACCATTGGTTTTGTAATGGGTATTGTTCAGCTATTCTCAGCAATACATCAGGGTAAGGTATCTGCAGGAAGCATCAATCTTGTTGCTGAAAGGGAAGAGGAAGCGGGTAGAGCAATAATTCTCCCAAGCCTTGTTGAAATTTATGCAGTTCTTGCTCTTATAGCTTCAATCCTTATAACAAATATAGTAACTGCAGGGCTATGAAAATAGAAAGAATAGTTGAAGAAATAAAGAAAGAAACAGAAGAGGAGATAAAAAAGATTCTTCTTTTATCCCGAAAGGAAATAGAAGCGCTTGAGAAAGATACAGAAGAAAAGTTAAAGCAGATTGAGGAAACCTGGGAAAGGATAAAAGAAAGAGAGTTAACTGCTTTGAAGGAGAAAAACGAAAGCGAAATTAAAAAGGAAATAGAAGCCCTGATACTTAAGAAAAAGAATGAAATTCTTAAAGATTTTAAAAAATATGCCAAGGAAAAACTAAAACATGAAGACAAAGAAACGCTGAAGGAATTCTTTTTAAAGGAGATAGAGATAAGCTGCGAAACTGGAAAAGAGAAGGTGGTTATAGGGAAGGACTTTGATGGTATTTTCAATGAAGAATTTAAGAAACAAATAAAAAAAACTGTAGAGAAAAAATTGGGTCAAGAGAAAATCAAATTTGAAATTGGCAACGAAACTAAAGTTGTAGGAGATGGTTTTGTTGTAACCATTTCTCCATTAAGAAAGTTAGAAGAGAAATGGAAAGATCTTCTGGTTGAATTACAGAAAATTCTATTTTTAGAGGAAGAGAAGTGAATTTAAAAGGCTGGAACTACCTTTCAGGAAAATCAGTGGTTCTAATGAGCAAGATTTTAAAGATTGAGGTAATGAAGAATTTTCTCTCTAATACCCTTGATGAGTTTGTTTCAAATCTAAGAAGAATATATGAGATAGGGGAGGAGTATAAAGATTTTAACGAAATAATAAACTATGACTGGCGAAAGAATTTGAACCTAATAAAGACCAAATCACCTGGGGATTTTATTTTTAGCTACTTCCACACTTCTACTCTTTTTCTCTCCATAAGAGGTGTGTTGAGTGAAAAAGAGCTTACATTAACTACCGCAGATATATCGGTAAGTGAGATAAGAAATTACATTTATAAAGGTGTAGGAAAACTACCTGAAGATATAAAACTTATTCTAAAAGAGTTAAAGAAGTACGTCCAGGATGAGAAAAAGACAGAAATCTTTCTTATAAGAAAAGAAGTGGAAAGAGAACTGGAATTTGCAGAGAGAGATGAGTTTTTGAAGAGATTTCTTGAAATCAAGGTAGATCTTACAAATATTGTAAACTTTATAAGACATAAAGCTTTGAAGGAATCAGATTTTTACTATATTCCACATGGAACAATAAAACCTTCAACATTTAATTCTTTCGAAAAATCGTCATTAGAATCCTTTATTGATTTCTCTCTTAGAAAGTATCCATCCTTTCAGGTTGAAAGAAAAATGGAAGATATGCTTCTCTCTTTAGGAAAGATGAAGGACGAGTATCTAATAAAATATTTGAAAAAAGCTCAAGGCATTGCTTTTGGTCCATCTCTTCCTTTTGCCTATATGAACTTAAAACTTATGGAGTATAAAAATTTAAGAACAGTTTACATTGGAATAAAATATAATCTCCCAGAGAGCATGGTTATTCGGAGGTTGAGAAATATAAATGGATAAGATATGTTTTTTTGGTGATGAATCAATAGGTTTGATACTTAAGGGTCTCGGGATAGACGCTTTCATTGATGAAAATATAGAAGAATCCTTTCAGGATGCCTATAGGAAAAATCTCTATTCTCTTATTATAGTTTCTGAGGATCTAAAGGATAGAATTTTACCTGTATACCTTGAGATGAAAAAGGAATTCCTTCCGGTAGTCATATTTCTTCCCACAAGGGGAAGAAGAGAGGAAGTAAGTTTTAAATATATAAGAAGGATGATAGAGAAAGCAGTTGGAGTGGATATCCTTAAAAAGGGAGAAGAAGAATGAAGAAAGGAAGAATAATTAAAGTAGCAGGTCCTTTGGTTGTTGCTAAGGGACTTGAAGGTGTAAAGATGTATGAAGTGGTTCTTGCTGGAGAGCAAGGATTGCTTGGAGAAGTAATTCAGATAAAAAGTGGAATGGTATTTATTCAGGTTTATGAGGAGACAGAAGGTGTTGGTCCTGGAGATCCAGTTGTACCCACAGGAGCACCGCTTTCTGTGGAATTAGGACCGGGTCTTATTGGAGCTATATTTGATGGTGTTCAGAGACCTTTAAATGTTATAAGTCTCAGACACGGACCATTTATTGTTAGAGGAGTCAAAGAGAAAGCCCTTCCAAGAGATAAAGAATGGGAGTTTGAACCGCTTGTAAAAGAGGGAGATGAGGTGGTAGAAGGAGATGTATTAGGCACAGTTAAGGAAACAGAAATTATTGTTCACAAGATACTTGTTCCCCCTGGAATACATGGAAAGGTGATAAAAGTTTTTTCAGGGAAGAAAAAAATCGAAGATAAAGTAGTTGTTCTAAAAACTAAAGATGGTGAAAAAGAAATATCAATGCTTACAAAATGGTCTGTGAGAATTCCAAGACCTGTGAAAGAGAAGCTTCCACCTGATATTCCTCTTGTAACAGGGCAAAGAGTTATTGATACATTCTTTCCTATAGCTAAGGGAGGAACAGCGTGTATTCCTGGTCCTTTTGGTTCTGGTAAAACTGTCACTCAGCATCAGTTATCCAAGTGGGCTGATGCAGAGATAGTTGTATATGTTGGGTGTGGTGAGAGAGGAAACGAGATGACAGAGGTACTTATTGAGTTTCCTGAACTTAAGGATCCAAGGACAGGACGTCCTCTTATGGAAAGAACAATCCTTATAGCTAATACATCAAATATGCCTGTTGCTGCAAGAGAAGCATCAGTATTCACAGGTATAACTCTTGCCGAATATTTTAGAGATATGGGTTATAATGTTGCGCTCATGGCAGATTCTACTTCTCGTTGGGCAGAAGCAATGAGGGAAATATCAGGAAGACTTGAGGAGATGCCTGGTGAGGAGGGATACCCTGCATACCTTGCTTCAAGAATTGCACAGTTCTATGAGAGGGCCGGGAGAGTTGTTAATCTTGGAAGAGATGATAGAATTTCATCCTTATCTGTAATTGGTGCAGTTTCACCTCCTGGTGGTGATCTTTCAGACCCTGTAGTCCAATCCACATTGAGAGTTGTAAAGGTATTCTGGGGACTTGATGATACGCTTGCATCAAGAAGACACTTTCCTGCAATAAATTGGCTAACGAGTTATTCACTTTACACAAAGGATCTTGATCCATACTATGAAGAAAAGGTGGATAAAGAGTTCCCTCCTTTAAGAGAAAAAGCAATGGAATTACTGGAAAGGGAAGCTGAACTCGAGGAGATTGTTAGACTTGTGGGAATAGATGCTTTATCAGCGAAAGATAGACTTGTCCTTGAAGGAGCAAAATCCATAAGAGAAGATTTTCTTCACCAGAATGCTTATCATGAAGTCGATACATACTCTTCATTAAAGAAACAATACTTAATGCTTAAACTTATTCTGTTTTTCTATGACAAAAGCGTAGAGGCTCTGCAGAAGGGTGTAGAATTGGACAGCATTATTGAACTTCCTGTAAGAGTGGATATAGCCAGAGCAAAATATATACCTGAGGAAGAGATGGGTGAAAGATTCGATAAATTGATTGAAAAAGTTGAGGAGAGTTTCAGATCTCTAACTGAAGAGAAGGAGGTTGTTAATGGCTAAAGAGTATCTTACCACAAGTGAAATAGCAGGACCTCTAATGGTGGTTCAAGATATTAGTGGAGTGAAGTATGGGGAACTTGTAGAAATAACACTTCCTTCTGGAGAAGAAAGAAGAGGGAAAGTTCTTGTTGCTGAAGAAAATAGAGCACTTTTACAGCTATTTGAACCATCCTATGGACTTAACCCAAAGGAATGTAGAGTTAAGTTTACTGGAAGAGGACTTGAGGTTCCTGTATCAAAAGATATTCTTGGAAGAATATTTAATGGATTCGGTGAACCTATAGATGGAGGACCTGATATTATTCCAGAGGATATGAGGGATATAAATGGAAATCCAATAAATCCATACGCAAGAGACTATCCAAACGAGTTTATTCAGACAGGTGTGTCAGCCATTGATGGTCTTAACACTCTGGTAAGAGGACAAAAACTACCAATATTTTCTGGAGCAGGACTTCCACATCCTCATCTTGCTGCTCAAATTGCAAGGCAGTCTAAAGTACTTAAGACAGGAGAAAAATTTGCAGTGGTTTTTGCTGCTATGGGTATCACCTTTGAAGAGGCAAATTTCTTCATAACTGATTTAAAGAGAACAGGTGCAATAACAAAGGCAGTGCTCTTTATAAATCTTGCAAATAACCCGGTAATTGAGAGAATATCTCTTCCAAGAACAGCTCTTACAGTGGCAGAGTATCTTGCCTTTGACCTTGATATGCACGTACTTGTAATACTTTCAGATATGACAAACTACTGTGAGGCATTAAGAGAAATTTCTGCTGCAAGAAAGGAAGTTCCTGGAAGAAGGGGATATCCCGGGTATATGTATACAGACCTTGCAACCATATACGAGAGAGCTGGAAGAATAAAAGGAAAGAAGGGATCTATAACTCAAATCCCTGTTGTAACAATGCCTGAAGATGATAAAACCCACCCAATACCTGACCTTACCGGATACATAACAGAGGGACAGATATTTCTTTCACGAGATCTTCATAAGAGGGGAATATATCCCCCAATTGACGTAAGACCATCCCTTTCGAGACTTAAAGATAAGGGTATTGGAAAAGACAAAACAAGGGAAGACCATTCAGATCTTATGAATCAGTTATATGCAGCTTATGCAAGAGGAAAGGATGCCGAAGAACTTGCTACAATTCTTGGTGAGACCGCATTAACACCTGTTGATAGAATATTTGTAAAGTTTGCAAATCGATTTGAGAAAGAATTTATAAATCAGGGTGAGTATGAGAATAGAACTATTGAGGAAACACTGGATATAGGATGGAAGCTCCTATCCATGATCCCAATTCCTGAACTTAAGAGAGTGAGAGAAGAGTACATAGAAAAGTATCTAAAGAGGTTTATAGATGAAAATAAAAGCAAATCCTAATAGAATGGTTCTCCTCCGCCTAAAGCGGAGGCTTAATATTGCAAGAAGAGGTCACAAACTCCTAAAGGACAAACTGGAAGGGATGATGAAGGATTTTATAAAAACTGCTAAGGAGTTTAGAGAAGATACAGAAATTGTTGATAGAGAGTATCTAAGGATTGAAAGTCTTTTTGCCCTTGCAGAAAGTGAAATGGGGAAAGAAACGATAAAGCTTTTATCCAAAAAAAGAACAGATGTAAGGTTAAAGCATGAGAAGAAAAATATAATGGGAGTGGTTGTTCCAGAGTTTAAACTTGATATAAAAGGGAAAGTCTTTGACTATCCAGTTAACATAACTACACCTGAATATGATTTTGGGATTCAGGGGTTTATAAACTTCTTACCAAAACTTATCTCTCTTGCAGAAAAGATTAAGGCACTTGAGGAACTATCAAGAGATATAGAAAAGACAAGAAGGAGAGTTAATGCCCTTGAATACATAATGATACCGTCTCTTGAAGAGACTATAAAGTATATAACAAATAAACTTGATGAGCTGGAGAGAGAATCTCACGCAAGGATTTCAAGGATTAAGGAGATAATAAGAGGGGAGGAAAAAAGGTAAGAATTAAAAGGGAGGGCATTTGCCCTCCCTTTTAAATTCAGTCTTTACAAATCTAACCTCTGAATTTTTCTTTATCTACAAGCCTTCCATGACTTATGATGTATTCTGGTTCATCATGGTTTCTTAAGGCTTCAAGAACATTTTCCTCTTTTAAGACAACGAGATGCGCATCATTTTCTTCTTTTAAACCAAAGTTTTTAATCCCCATAGCTTCTGCAGCGTCAACTGTTATCATATCATAGAGTTTTTCCATATCTTCACTGGTTGTCATCCAGAGGATATGAGATGAAAGGAATGCTACTTCTAACATGTTATTTCTACCATAAGGATAGTAAGCATCTGATATATCATCCTGACCAAGAGCAACAAGAGCACCCTCTTCTATCATTTCTTTAACTCTTGCATGAAGAGGTCCTGTGTGCGGATCGCTTATAACACCCATCTTTGCCTTCTTTAGAATGGCAACGAGTTTCATAAAGTATGGTTTTGGATATAAAGCCATTGCTCTTGCATGATGAGCAAGAACCCTTCCTTCCCATCCCTCTTTTATTGCTTTTAAGGCTAACATTTCCAGTGTTCTTAATCCAGGATCACCGGCATCATCGACAAGCATAGATACAGGCTTATCGAATTCCTTAGCGATTTCAAACATCTTGTCAATATGTTCCTGTTCATCTTCTTCGGTGAATTCAATCCATGGAATTCCACCAACTACATCTGCACCCAATTTCATTGCTTCTCTCACAAGCTCATAGGCTCCAGGTTCCCTTACCACTCCATCCTGTGGAAAGGCTACCACTTCCACATCAACAATTCCTTTAAACTCTTCTCTTGCTTTGATAAGTGCTTTTATTCCTTCAAGTTTTGCTTTATTATCTACATCAGCAAATGCTCTTATATGAGTAACACCATTTAATGCTGCCATCCTAAGAGCCTTTCTTACATTTGGAAGTATCCACTTTTCATCATACTTTTCCTTTATCTTGGCTGCAAGTTCTATGGCTGTCATGGCTTTGCCCATATCTTCTCCATGATAATCCTTTAGAGCCTCTTCTGTCATCATCATCAGGGTATAAACTTTACACAGGTGAAGATGAGCATTTACAAATGACTCAGTTACAAGTTTTCCTTTTGCATCAATTTCTGTAGCACCCTTCTCATCAATCTTTTCCTTGATGGTTTTGATTTTTCCGTCAAGAATTCCAATGTCAACAAGACCTTTAAGTTTTCTTGTTTTCGCGTTTCTAATTACTATATCATACATAAGAAACCTCCTTTTATTATTTAAATACCTTCCCTTCCTTCAAATATTTTTGAGCAAGTTTTGCTCCTTCAAGGATGGTCTCATATCCAGTACACCTACAGAGGTGATTTTTAAGAGCCTTAAGTATCTCTTCCTCAGTAGCATCTATGTTTTTGTTAAAAAGGGCATAAAGCTCCAGTATAATACCAGGGCTACAGAAACCGCACTGAACTGCTCCAGCGTCTATAAGAGCCTGTTGAATTGGATGGAGTTTTTTACCATCAGTTAACCCTTCAATGGTGATTACTTCTGCCCCTTCCAGTTTTTTGGCTGAGTATATACAACTTTTTACAGCCTCTCCATTTACTACTACAACACATGCACCGCATGTGGCATCATCACAACCTCTTTTCGCACCTGTAAGACCAAGGTAATCTCTCAGTATATCCAGAAGTTTTTCCCATCCTTCTATCTCCACACTTACAGGTTTTCCATTTACTGTGAAGTTAATCTTCTCTCCCATTTGTATTCCTCCTATTAAGAAACTTCTGTTTTTTGTTTCTTTTTCTCTTCAATGACCTTTTTGATTAAGTCTGGCGTGATTGGAATACGATAAAAGTCTACCCCTATAGCATCGTATATTGCATTGAGTATTGCTGGGGCAACTCCTATAACAGGATGCTCTCCTATTCCCCTTGCTCCGAAAGGTCCTATTTCATCTGGTGTTTCAACAAATTCAACAGTTTGTTTCTTTGGTGTATCTTCTATTGTAGGGAATCTATAAGTTTTGAAATGAGGATTTATAATTCTTCCATCTTTATCAAATTTTAGTTCTTCATAAAGTGTTGCACCAATTCCCATCATAACACCACCAACCACCTGACCTCTTATCTGAACAGGGTTTATCACCTGACCTACATCAAAAGCAGATGCAAAATGGTCTACAATTATCTCTCCAGTTTTTTTATCAATCCTTATCTCACATCCCTGAGCACCAAAGGTATAATCAACACCCATATTTCCCTGACCTGTCTCAGGATCCGGAAGTGAGTAGCGTGGGAGTCTCGCATCAGCTGTTGCTTGAAGAACCTCTCCCACTGTTATTCCATCATCATGCATGTATCCTCTGACTATTTCAGGTACAGAGATCCTTACGCTTGGATCTGATTTTAAAAATACATACTCACCATCATAATCAAGCATATCTATGTCACATCTTAGAGCATATGCTGCATTTTGTTTTAACTTCTGAATGAGTCTTTCTGCTGCTCTAACTATGGCCCTTCCTCCCTGCACAGTAAACATGGAACCAATTGTTTGCCATTCCCATGGAGAGAACTGTGTGTCTATTTCTGTGTATACCCTTACCTTCTCTGGTGGGATTTTTAAAGCTTCTGCTGTTACCTGTTTAACTACTGTTCTTAAACCCTGTCCTACCTCGGCACCACCCATGTTAATTGAGACACTACCATCTATGTTGAATTTGATATAGCAACCTTTGGAGGAATTTGGTGCTCCTTTAGGTCCTTTAACTATAGCTGCAAATCCCCTTCCATAAAAGTATCTTTCATCTTCCTTTGGTTTTGGTTTGGAAAATATAGCCTTTTTTACAAGATCTGTACACTTCTTAACATCTCCGTGCATCTTCCACATTTTTTCTCCAAGTGCATTCTCTTTTCCTTCACCAAGATAGTTTTTTTCTCTCAGCTCAAACTCATCCATATTAAGTTTTCTTGCCAGAATGCTCATGAGCCTTTCAAGGGCGAAGTGGGAATATTGATAACCATAAGCTCTATAGGCGCCTACAGGTGGTGTGTTTGTGTAAACTGAGTATGCTTCAAGATGGCAGTTTGGAACCTCATACGGTCCTGTTGAGGAATGAGCGGCACCCTGCGCAATATTTACTCCTGTGTCAGCATAGGCACCAGTGGAGTGATATACTGTAGCCTTCATTGCTACAAGCTTACCATCTTTCTTTGCTCCTATTTTCATTCTGATTCTCATACCATGTGCAATAACAGTACTTGTAAAGTCTTCCTTACGTGAGGCAACCCACTTTACAGGTCTTCCTGGTACAAAACTTGCTATATAAGCTACTGTCTGTTCAATGATTACATCAGATTTATAACCAAAACATCCTCCAATTTCTGGAATATGGACTCTAACATCTGAGACAGGTACTCCATAAGTTCTTGCAACATCCTCTCTTATTATGAAAGGACAGATAGATGAAGACCAGATTTCAATAGTTCCGTCTTCTTTAAACCATGCAATTGTACCGTGTGGCTCTATTGCAGCAGAGGAACCAAATGGATAAATAAATTCTCCTTCTACAACCACATCTGCTTCTTTAAACCCTTTCTCTACATCCCCTTTCTTAAGCTCATAATGCATAGCTACATTTGTTTTTGGTATTGGCTTATAGGCTGGAAGATGCCAGTATTCTCCATTTTTTTCGTGAATAAGAGCTGCATCCTCTTTCATAGCTTCAAGTGCATCCGTGTAAACTGGAAGTTTTTCATACTCAACTTTTATCTTCTTTACAGCTTGTTTAGCGTAATAGGGATTTTCCGCAATAACTGCAGCTACTGGTTCCCCAATGTATCTTACCTTATCCACTGCCATTGGGTAACGATCTCTTATACAATCTCCATAAACAACTTTGCACCCTTGCCCTGTAACTACTTTAACAACACCCGGAGATTTCTCTGCTTCAGATGTATCAATGGAGAGAATTTTTGCGTGAGCATATGGTGGAGTTAGTATAGCAGTATAAAGCATTCCAGGTAGTTTAATATCATCAAGAAAAACTGCCTTACCTGTTACTTTTGATACTGCATCTGGTCTCTGTACATTTTTTCCTAAGTACTTAAATTCCAACTGAATCACCTCCTTTAAGAGGATAGAATCTCTATTATTTCTTCAAATTCAAAATCTATCCTCTTTTCTTTCTCTACAACGTTTAAGTCTTTTATCATAATTTCTCCCCTGTTCCATGTAATCATTTTATTTTTAGACTTATTACTTGCTATTAATTTTACCGCATTGAAACCGAAAATGGAAGCAAGTTTTCTACTAAAGTATGTAGGTTTTCCACCTCGCTGGATGTATCCAAGAATTGTCACTCTTACTTCGGAATGAGGAAGAAGATTGGAGATTCTCTCTCCAACTCTATATGATGAGCCTACCCCCTCAGCCATAACGATTATGTATGATTTTTTACCCTTCTCTATTCCTTTTTTTAAAACTTCAATTACCTTTTTTAAATCAAATGGTATCTCTGGAATAAGAACTATTTCAGCACCCGACGCTATGCCAACTTCAAGAGCAATAAATCCATGTTTTCTTCCCATAACTTCTATTATAAAAATTCTTTCATGAGAGGTGGCTGTATCTCTTATTTTGTCAATAGCGTCAACGGCTGTATTTACCGCTGTATCAAAACCTATGGTTTCCTCTGTACCATACACATCGTTATCAATAGATGCGGGAATACCAATTACATTGATATTGCTCTCTCTGGAAATTTTTAATCCTGCGTTAAGAGAGCCTTCCCCACCAATAATAATGAGGTTTTCTATATCTCTATTTATTAGATTTTTAATAGCCATTCCCCTGATTTTTTTATCTTTGAATTCGGGAAACCTTTGAGATTTTAAAATTGTGCCACCTTTATTTATTATCCCACTCATGTCTCTTGAGGTGAGTTTAATAATTTCGTTTTCTACTAACCCTTTCCACCCCCGCATTACTCCAAAAACATCAAAACCCTCAAGTATTGCTGTTCTTACAACAGCTCTTATACATGCATTCATTCCAGGAGCATCTCCTCCTGGAGTTATAATTCCAATTTTAGGCATGAATTACAATATTCTTAAAGTTCTCTACAAGTTTTTTAATTTCCTTTGGAGTTTCGTTTGGGTCTGGCTTGATAAGGGCAAAAAGAACATTTGTGTTTTTAACAAGACCGATGTGTCTTAATCTGTCAGGATTGAAAGTTTTTTTGGTAAGTTCCATCAGCTTATCAAGATCTTTCAAATTCCTGTACATGGTTAGGAATTTATTCTCACCCAATACAACCTCTCCCTTTTCAAGTTCTCTTGCTTCATCTATATCTGCTCCTAAGAAATAGTAATATTTTTTTATTATGTGAACATCTGTGTCTATCTTTACCCTTGATCTTAGAACTATGTAAAGTCTGTCGTGTTTTCTTGTGATAAGTGATATAGGAAGGTAGAGAAGGCTCTGACGAGGTAAAAGAGTGAGAGTTAATTCCAATTTTTTAACACTACTATCGTTTAGTTCATAGTGTGCTCTGAAACCAGCGTATCCTCCGATCCAGACGTAGGTTTTATCCTTTATTCTCAAATTTTTTTCAAAACCCTGAACAAACTTTTTCATCAAGAGAAGGTTAATCTTTCTCCCTTGAAAAAATTGGAGGGTTATTATCCCTCCGATTACAACAAGGATAACTATAATTTGGGATTGACTCATAAAATTGTCTCCTCTCTCTTTCCACCCACAACAAGAACCTCTGTAAAACCTGCTTTATTAAGGGATTCAACGATCTTCTTTGCCAAAGTATTTGTAATATAAGATGCAAGAAATAAGTTAAAAGGCCGATATGCCATAGGATACAGGTCTTTTATGTGAATTACTATCCTAGTAAAATCAATCTCTATCTCATCGATAAAGTCACCTGTTATTAAGTCAAGCCCCGTTGTGGGTTCTTCAATTGTAGATAAAACCAATTTTATCTTTCTTATAGTCTCCCTATCTCCTTTATACCTCATATAAGATAATTATTATACAGCTCTTTCAATTCTTCAATACCACGTGGTGAATGCTCAAGAAGGGGAATTTCCTTTATTTGTGTTCCTCTAAATTCCTCTCCCATCTTCTTTAAGACCTCTTCCTGTTCCTTTATCTTACCTTTTATACCTTCAGGGGGTTTTTTACACTGAATTACTTTATTTAAAAATATAGTTCTTAGTTTTATCTTAAATTCTGAGAGAGATTCAGATATCCTTTTTGTTTCAAAAAGAGCAAGTTCCTCTGGCATCGTAACTACATCAACTATTGTATCTTCAGATGAGAAGAAATTCCTTAGCTCTTCCATTTCAGATCTGTATCTAACCAATTCATTCATTACATCGTCTTCTTTCTCATCAGATGTAAGTACCACTGTCTCTTCCTCGATTTTAGCCTCAAATCTTCCCTTTACATTCTCTACCATTTTTCTTCTATCAAGAATTCTCCTTCTCATCTTTATCAATCTATCTGTCCATAGAAGGGAGAGTTTTGGCATTGCAAAGACTCTTATTGTGATTCCTGTGGGGGGTGTATCAAATACTATTGTGTCAAATTCTTTTAATCTTATGAATCTCTTTATGGCTTCAAGGACTGCATACTCTTCAATACCAGGTGAATGTCTCAAGATATCAAAGTATCTATCAAGATTGAAAGTGGTAAGGTATCTATAGGTGTTTTTCATCTTATATGCAAGCTCATTTAAATATTCTTTTATCATTTTCTCTATATCTACTTCAACAGCTGATAGATTATCGCTAATCTTTTTTATCTTGTTGGATAGAGGAAGATTAAATGCATCTCCAAGATTATGAGCTGGGTCCAGAGATACAACAAGTACACTTCTTTTTTCTATTGAGATACCTACGCCAAAAGAGGCTGCAATAGTAGTCTTTCCAACCCCACCTTTTCCAAGGAAAAAATATGTTTTCATTGTTTACTCCTAATCAATATCAAATGTTCCTGCAGTTTCTGCAAAGACATCATCAAGATTTTTACTTCTTAGCATCATTACGTATATTTCTCTCTGCATGTATGGAAGAAGCCTTAAGACAAGACCGGTTGGAGGAGATGGGATTCCAGATAAAAAACCCATTGTTAAAAGCGCAAAAACATTCTCTGTCTCCTCCAATTCTTTTTCGATAAGGGAGACTGAAGCCTCCTTTAAACCTTCGTCAATACCGCCAAAAAATCTCCCAAGGAGATCGGAGAGTTTTTTCATCTCTATTTCACCTCTGCTTCAGGTTTTGGTCCTTTTCTAAATGCACTAAAGAAATCACCTATGAGGATAAAGTTAAGAATGATCATTATTATTGTAAATATTGCCACAGGATACTTGGTTGTTGCTGCTTTGATTGCAGGAACTGCAACAAACAAGTACCATATTAATGCCACAGTAACTGTTATCCAGAGAAAGAGTGCAGGGATAAGAACTGCATATTGCCAAGCCTTTTTTGCCTTCTGTACATTTCTAACCCATACTGCTGCTGTAATCATTGCAATGGATGCAAGCATCTGATTTGCGCCAGCAAATCCTGGCCAGAGGGAACCAAGAGTTCCTCCCCATACAATAAGCATTCCAAGTGCTGCGGCAATGATTGAGCCAACCCACTTGTTTGCAATGAACTTATAGAAACCTTCACTTGTCTTCTTCACAGGTTCCCATATTTCACCCCATGCAAATCTTGCAAGCCTGTTGGATGTGTCAAGAGTTGTAAGAACAAATGCTGAAACCCAGAGCCCACCAAATGTTACACCAAGTTTTTCAGGAATTCCTATTACGTTTACAAGTTTTCCAAATGAATGGGTGAATATTCCAACCTTACCAACCGTAGCTCCAATCTGCCCTGCTCCATACTTTCCAATAAGAGCAGGAGATGCAAGCTTTGCCATATCTCCACCTGCTTCTTTAAGGACAGTCATTCCAAATGCAGCTATGGAGAGAACAACTATTGTGGATAAGAATCCTTCAGTAAACATTCCACCATAACCGACGAGAAGTCCGCTTAACTCATTATCCAGCTGCTTGGAACTTGTACCTGAAGCAACTATTGAGTGGAAACCAGATAAAGCTCCACAAGCTATGATTAATGGGACTGTTGGCCAGAATGGTGAAGGCTGACCACTTATTAAGTTAGGAGAGAACACTGTAAATGCGGGCCATGTGAATCCTCTGAAAGCGATAAGAGCTGCAATAGCTCCGATTATAAGTCCAAACCATAGAATATATGCATTTAAATAGTCTCTTGGTTGGAGCAGTATCCATACAGGAAGTGACGCGGCAATTATTACGTAGACAAACTGAATGACATACCAAGTTTTTATGTTTGCAATCTTAATGAATGGGAACTGGAATCCTAAGACTATAGCAAGCACTAGTAGGATTACACCTATAATGGAAGCAGCGCTGAAGCTCATCTTTGTTCTGTACATTATATAACCTTCAATCATAGCTACAATGATGAAGAGAATAGATGCTGTTGCAATTTTTGGATCAGCTGCTGCAAGGCCTCCAAAAACATTCATAAATGCTGCTATAACAAGAAGAAGTGCAAAATATACAAAGAGCTCAAATGCATACTTGGTCTTTGGAGTCATAAGCTTACCAGAGATCCACTGAACCGATTTACCATCATATCTTACCGAAGCCATTAAGGCAAGATAGTCATGAACACTACCAATAAAAAGGTTACCAAACCAAATCCAAAGAATACTTGGTAACCATCCCCAAACTACAGCAAGTGCAGGTCCCACTATTGGACCAGCCCCGGCAATAGAAGCGAAATGATGTCCATACAGAACGAACTTATTTGCAGGCATATAATCTACATTATCCCTTAATTTTACAGCAGGGGTTGGTCTGTTAGGATCTGCCTTTACTACTTCTTTTTCTAATCTTTTACCATAGACCATATAGCCTATGATGTAGATAGCCCCTCCAATAATTGCTAAAAGTGCGGTCATTTTAGCTTACCTCCTTTTAAAAATCTCAAAAAAAGGTTCTCGCACTCTCCGATCTCCTCAAGGAACATTATATCACATAAATTAAAAATTTTTCAGATAATTTTAAAACCATGATTTATGCTGGTATAATTAACTAAGGAGGTGGAAAAATGAAAAAATTGTTGGAGGATGCAATTCAGGCTGAACATGATGCAATGAGATTTTATAAGAAAACCTCTGAATTGGTTAAGAACAAAATTGCAAGAAAAAAGTTAGCCAACCTTTCAAAAGAGGAAGAGTCTCATGAAAGAAATCTTACCAAAATGTATAGAAAGCTTTTTGAAGAGAGTTTTACCCCTGAAGATAAGTTTAATGTAAATCCAGAGTTTAATGTTGTTGAAGAGAAGGATTGGAACAAGGTTAAGTCTTTGGATATAGTGAAGATAGCGCTTCAATCTGAGATAAAAGCAATAGAACATTACACAAAAATGCTTGAGAAGGCTAAGGATGAGGAAGATAAAAAATATATAAATGAGCTTATAAAAATGGAAAAGAAACATGCTGACATATTAAGAAGGGAATACGACATACTTAAGAAACAGGATTACTGGGACAAACCAACTCTGGAGAATCTTGGCGATTTAAGATTATAGAAACTTACACAAATTCTATTTCAGGTTTCTTTCTTTAACAAAATATAGTAAAATATTGTAAATTCCTTTCCAAGGAGAGTATTATGTTTGATATAAAAGAACAGTTAAAGATAATTAAAAAAGGAACTTTAGAGATAATCAATGAGAAAGAACTCATAGAGAAATTAAAAAGAGGTAGACCTCTTGTTGTGAAACTTGGTGTTGATCCTACTGCTCCAGATATACATCTTGGACATACTGTGGTTTTGAATAAACTTAGAGATTTTCAGAAACTTGGACATCATGTAGTACTCATTATAGGGAGTGGAACTGCAATAATTGGAGATCCATCTGGTAGAGATAAGGCAAGGAGTGGTCTTACTCCAGAGCAGATTGAAAGGAATGCCAGATACTATAGCAAGCAGGCATTTAAAATTCTGGATAAAGAA